>WNGB01000079.1_pt1 | contig 117177 bp, 102 predicted proteins | sample 5400681 | NCBI WGS metagenome assembly WNGB01 (sample SAMN13153367, study PRJNA577476) | soil metagenome | isolation source: 115 cm soil or saprolite under grassland replicate 2 | place: USA:California | collected 2016-06-15
AAACGCGCCGAACGCGAAGCACGCGAACTGAACGAGGCCGAAGAACTCGCCCGTCGAATCGGGAAAACGCGAATTATCTTCACGCTGGAAACGGGCGAAACTGGCAAGGCGTTTGGTTCCGTTACCGCGCAAGACATCGTGAACCGGCTCAAGAACGAGCTCGGCGCAGAGATTGATCGGCACAAAATTGTTCTCGAGCGCCCGGTCAAAGATACGGGGGAACACCAGGTAGCGATCAAACTGCATCACGATGTAACAGCACAATTTGTTTTTCAGGTGAAATCCGCAGAAGAACCAAAGACTGAGGCAGTGAGTCCTGCGGCCGAGGAACCTGAGAAAAAACATCATCGATTTTTCAAGAAGCGAAAAGAAACCAAATAAATGCCGGGTTCTCAAGGCTCTCAGCCTGGGAAGCCTCGTAAGACAGCGGGTAACGGCGCTGGCCGAGGTTCGGCGGTCCAAAATGGCGGAAGAGTTTTCCCCAATCCGCCAACAGGTTCTGCGCAGGATATTCACCGTACCCCGCCGCACAGCGTAGAAGCGGAGCAGGGCGTGCTCGGCTCGATGCTGATCTCGCCCCGTGAAACCATCGCGGAGTGCGTCGAAAAAATTAACGAAGAATACTTTTACGTCCCGGCGCACCAGACGATCTACAGCGTCCTCGTCGATCTTTGGAACGCAGGCCAGGCGATCGACCTGATCACATTCACGCAAGTGCTGCGTGACCGGAATTTACTCGAAAACGTGGGCGGCGCGGCATTCGTCACGAGCCTGTTCACCTTCGTTCCAACGGCTGCGAACGTGCAGTACTACCTCGAGATCGTTCGGGACAAATACATTCTTCGGGAAATCATTTCTGCTTCCACAGAGAGCGTGCGCCGGGCTTACGAGGAGCAGGATGAAGTAAGCAACCTTCTTGATGAAGTGGAACAGAAAATCTTCGCCGTCGGTGAAGATCGTTTTAAAGGCCAGATGCTTTCGATGAAAGATCAGGTGATGGAAGCGATCGAGTCGATCGAGAAGCTCTACGAACGCAAAGGCGGTATCACCGGCATCTCCACCGGATTCGTCGAGTTCGATCGGATGACCAGTGGCCTGCATCCCTCGGAAATGATCGTGATCGCGGCCCGCCCGAGCATGGGAAAGACGGCACTTGCCATGAATATCGCCGAACACGTTGCCATCAGCGAAATGCTTCCTGTTGGCGTCTTCAGCCTGGAAATGAGCAGTCAGCAGCTCGTGCAACGTCTGCTTTGCTCACGGGCGCGAGTCAATTTGCAAAAAGTCCGTGACGGATTTTTGGGCGAACGCGATTTCCCGAGTTTAACGGCCGCGGCATCGAAACTGGCGGAAGCAAAAATTTTCATTGATGACAGCGCGAGTCTCACCATCCTTGAATTGCGCGCGAAATCGCGCCGGCTTAAAGCGCAGCAAGATGTGCAGCTCATCATCGTCGATTATTTGCAGCTGCTAAGATCGACATCACGCCGCGCACAGGACAATCGACAGTTGGAAATCTCGGAAATTTCCGCAGGATTGAAAGGTTTGGCGAAGGAATTGAAAATTCCGCTTATCGTGGTGGCCCAATTGAATCGCCAGCCAGAACAGCGCTCCGGCGGCAAACCGCGCTTGAGCGATCTGCGCGAATCCGGCTCAATCGAGCAGGATGCGGACCTGGTCGGGTTACTCGTTAGGCCAGAGCTGTACGAGGAAGACGAAGAGGCGCGTGTGGAAAAGGCTGGCGAAGCCGAGTTGATCATCGCTAAGCAGCGCAACGGCCCGGTCGGCGAAATTCCGCTCACATTCCTGAAGGAATACACCCGCTTCGAAACTCGGGCGCGCAATGTGAGCGAACCCGAGGAGGCGTTTTAGATAGCTAGCCTAAACTTTTCGCTGCATCGATGACGTGCTGGGCGTCGATCCCGCGCTCTTTCATCACTTCGGCGCCGGGCGCGCTCAATCCGAACTCGTGCAGCCCAACAACTTTGCCATCGAGACCGACGTATTGATACCAAATATCGGTGACGCCAGCTTCAATTGCGACGCGTTTGCGACAGGACCTCGGGAGAACTTTTTCGCGGTATTCTGAAGATTCACGATTGAAACGCTCGAAGCACGGCACAGAGACGACGCGCACGCCGTCGCCAAGTTCCTTTGCAGCGGCAAGCGCGTGTTGCAATTCGCTCCCGCACGACATGATGATCACGTCGAGTTTACCCTTTTCGCGTTTTGCGACGTAAGCGCCGCGCAGCACTCCTTCGCGGCGCAATTTTAGATCGACATCGGTCAACATTGGAACCGTCTGGCGCGTGAGCGCTAGGAACGTTGGACCATCCGTCCGTTGCATCGCGGCCACAAACGCGCCCGCAGTTTCTTCGGGATCGGCGGGACGAATCACATCGATGTTCGGCATCAACCGAACGGAACTGACCGTCTCCACGGGTTGATGGGTCGGGCCATCTTCGCCAACGCCGATTGAATCGTGAGTGAAAATGTAAGTATTTGGAAGCTTCGCCAGTGCGGCCAGCCGGATTGAAGCGCGGCAATAATCGGTAAACACTGTAAACGTCGCGCCCGATGCGCGAAACAGACCGTGATATGAGATGCCGTTGAGAATCGCGCACATGCCGTGCTCGCGAATCCCGAAACGGATGTTGCGCCCGCCGGGGTTGTCACGCGTAAAATCCCCGCCGTCTTTGATATAATTCATTGTCGACCCGTAGAGATCGGCACTGCCACTCATCAGCAACGGCATCGCCTGCGCGATCGGCTGCAAGACTTCGCCGCCGGCTTTGCGCGTGGCTAGTTTGGCGTCCTTTGGAAAATCAGGAATCTTCGCCAACAGATCGCCGGGAACTTTTCGATCGAGTCCGTCATCGAGCATGTTGGCCAGCTCAGGATTTTTCTTGCGCCATTCGGCGTAAGTTTTTTCCCATCGATCGTAGTCGGCTAGCAGTCTCTCTTTGTGCTTGGCAAAGTAGCCGTACACATCCTGGGACACGAGGTAATGTTCTTCCGGCAAACCGAGTCCTTTGCGCGCCGCATCGACAAATTTTGCGCCCGCTTCGCCGTGTGCCTTGTACGTTCCTTCGACTTCCGGGACGCCTTTTCCGATTAGCGTGTGCGCGATAATGAATTGCGGTTTCCCGTTGTTGCGCTCCTTCGCGATGTTCAACGCATCGAGAAATTGCCGCATGTCGTGACCATCGATCTCCTGGACGTCGAAACCATATGCTTCGAAGCGCCTCGCGGTGTTTTCGCTTTGGGTTTCTTTCGCCGCAGCGTCGAGTGTCACGGCGTTCGAATCGTAGACTAGAATCAAGTTATCGAGGCCCCAATGCCCAGCGAGGGCGCTCGCCTCGGAGGCAACGCCTTCCTGCATGTCGCCGTCACTGCACAAACAGATGACATGATTGTCAAAAATCATATGCTCGCTCGTGTTAAAACGCGCCGCGGCCATTTTCGAGGCTACGGCCATGCCGACAGCATTGCCGACGCCCTGACCGAGAGGTCCCGTAGTGCATTCCACTCCGGGTGTGTCGCCAAATTCAGGATGTCCCGGCGTTTTCGAATGTAATTGCCGGAAACGTTTGATTTCCGACATCGGCAGATCGTAACCGCTCATGTGCAACCAGGCGTAGAGAAACATGCTGCCGTGACCGCCGGAGAGGACGAAGCAATCGCGATTGATCCAACGTGGCTCGTCCGGATTGTATTTTAAGGCATGGCCGTAGAGCACGGCACCGATTTCTGCGCAGCCGAGGGGCAGCCCGAGGTGCCCGGACTGCGACGCCTGCACGGCGTCCATGCACAAACCCCGTGCTTCATTTGCCGCCCGGGAAAGAATTTCAATGTTCAGACTCATGGAAAAGAAGGAAAGATTTAGAGTTTCAGATTAAGATTGAAGGCGTGAATCTCTATATGGAGGAAGATTTAAGTTCGACAATCTATTTTGCACAATTGACCTGTCGCATGTCGCTAAATCCGAACTTCAAAAGAATACTGCGGTTGTGAATTCGCCATCGCTTCTCCAGATTGTCGAGCGGCTCGAACGTCTTGCGAGCAGATTGCCTTCCAAGATCCGGAAAGCCGTCCTTAGCGAGCTTACTCCGCTCAAGCAATTATTCCTCCAGCAGCGGCCGCCACGTTTTCTTTTTGCAGGTTCGAGCGCAATGCCGCTGGAACAAGTGATTGCGGCCCTCTTTGGCTCGGGCCCTCCAACCAGAACACGCGATGTTCCTGTCCGATCTCGTGATTGGCACGATATCAGCCTACCCGAGCGGGGAACGATCTGCGTCCTCGATGCCCGCGGCGCTGATGGTTCTGCCGCCATTCGGATCCAAGATGAACTCAAATATCAAGCTGCCGATATCATCTTTTTTCTCAACGATGGCCAAATTGAAGGCGGGTCTGAAAAGCTTAACCTGAATGAGTGGGTGAGCTATCCTGCTTGGAATAAAACGTCGAAGCCGGACACAAAGATAATTGAAATCATCCTTCCGTCGCCAACAGAGGAAGGCGCATTCAGTCACGCTAAACTTGTTCGATCTCGACTGGAATCGGTGCCTGGGTCAAATGCCGCCTCAGTCGAACTCACGAAAGGCTTCGAGCTGTCCGATGTAGAATCCCGGCGGCTGATGTCGACCCTGGCACGCGAGTTACCGAATCAGGCGCGGATGGAAATGATCAGGATATCGCGAGATCGCGAAGCCCAGCACGAAGTGGCGCAGCTTTTAGTGAAATCCACGAGTGCCATTTGTGCAGCGATTGGCGCACAACCGATCCCGCTCGCTGACCTGCCAATTCTAACCAGTTTGCAAGTCATAATGATCTCTGGAATCAGGTATGTAAGCGGGCGCGAGCGGAGCTTGCGCGCCGCCACCCAATTCGTCGGCGCTCTTGGTGCAAACGTGGGCGCCGCGATGCTTCTGCGCGAAGGCGCCCGCGCGATCCTGAAATTCTTTCCGGGCTGGGGAAATGTCGTATGCGGGCTGGTAGCAGCCTCGGGAACCTATGCAATTGGGCGCGCCGCGACCGTCTTTTTTATCGATGGCGTCTCATTGAAGGACGCGCGCCGAACCTATCTGACCAGCCGCAAGAACCGGGCGCGCCTGGCTCTGCCGGCTCACGAGTGAAAATCGCTTTGCCCGAGCATGCAGCTCATATTGGTCGTTCATGCCGCATCGGTCATATGCGCGAATAACTTGTGAATAAGATTCTTCTCACCAGCATATTTTGTTCACACAATTTTGTTAACAAATGCGCTTTTTTCCGCGCGCCAGCGAGGCATTCGTAGCTGTTTTATGAAGCTCTCCGAGATAAGGACGACGCTACTAAAAATACGTGTTTCACCGGTCAAGACGCTCGGACAAAATTTTCTGCACGACCAAAATCTTGCGCGCTGGATCGTCAATCAAGCGGAGATAATTCCGGACGATTATGTCGTAGAAATCGGACCTGGCCTAGGCGCTCTCACCAAGCTGGCGCTTGAGAAAGGAGCGAACGTTCTCGCGATCGAGAAAGACACGCGCCTCGCGAATTTTTTGCGCGAACGTCTCAGTCATCCGCGCCTCGAAGTACGAAATACAGATGCTCTGAAGTTTGATCCGCGTGTTCTTTCTTCACATCGTCGAGTGAAACTGCTCGGTAACCTTCCGTACAACATCTCAAGCGCCTTGCTTTTGAAATTTCTTGAATATCCAAGTCCCATCTCGCTGTGGTTGTTCATGTTACAAAAAGAGATGGCGCGCCGTCTTTCAGCGTTGCCATCCACTCATGATTACGGCTCGTTGAGTTTGTGCGTGCAGTTGCGTCATCGCGTGCAATATCTGCGCACGATTCCGGCCACCGTTTTTTTTCCAAAACCGGATGTCGATTCGGCGCTCGTGCGAATCTTACCTCGCAACCCACTCGACTTGCCCGCCCGCGATGACGAGTTGCTTACGAAGTTGATTCGGAGTGGCTTTTCTCAGAGAAGAAAGCAGTTACGGAAACTACTCGGCCTGCGTGCCATCCATTGGGATCACGCCGCGTCGACTCTGAGCTTCGATCCCAAGGCACGCGCCGAAAACTTATCGCTGCTTCAATGGATTGGCCTGACGAATTACATCGCGCCGCCGGCACATCCATCTGCACTGGCAATGAGAAACGAGCGCTTCCCAGTGGTCGATAAGAACGATCGAATTTTGCGATATGCGCGGCGCTCGGATGTGCATGGGAATAACTTGCGCCATCGTGCCGTCCACATCCTGATTTTCGACCAGGCAGGCGAAGTTTATTTGCAGCAACGCTCGCGGTGGAAGGATCGACATCCTCTGAAATGGGATTCGAGCGCTGCAGGTCATGTAGCGGGCGAAGAGAGCTATGAAGAAACGGCCCAACGCGAGTTGGAAGAGGAACTAGGGATAAATGTTCCGCTGGAGAAGCTTTTGAAGCTTCCTGCCTCAGCAGGCACTGAGCAGGAGTTTGTTTGTCTTTATCAGGGAGAGATTCGCGGTAAACCCATAGTCAACCGAAGCGAAATCGAGACTGGTGCTTTTTTTCCTCCGGCCATCATCGATGGTTGGGTCTCGGCACGACCCGAGGATTTCGCACCCGGATTTATCGAATGCTGGAAGGCCTATCGGGGGAAAGAGGGCGTCAACAGGGATAAACTTACTTGAACCCGATAAATCTTCGCTGAGGCAGGCGGCGCAGGGTCGCCTTCTTGAATTTCCGTGCGGCACGCCTCGCTCCTTCCTTACCACTGTAGATGCTGTCGCTAAACATCTTTGTAACCACCTGATTGCCGCGAAGGAAATGGACCTGGAAACCATGCGTCTGTCTCTTCGCGCGCCGTTTTGTGTCGATGCGCCGGATGTTCGCTTCCGAATCAGGGTTGGGGCGTCTTCGCATAACAACCAGTTAACGAGAAGTTAACTAAATAATTCAGGCAATCAATGACCCGTGGTCGAGGCAGGGCTGCGGCGGAATGTTTGTGGCGAAGGCAGGTTCCAGACGCTCCATTTTTGGTCGTATTCCGCGGCGGGTAAGAGCGCGTAACAAGGATGCCGTCTCGCGCGCAACCACGTGATCAACTTCACGAGGTCTGCTTTCGCCATTGTCGTACAACCAGTGGTCGGCCGGTTAACACCACGCCGGATATGGAAAAAAATCGCGCTCCCTGCCCCTGGCACCGGCGGATCGGAATTATGCCGGATCTCAATGAGCCAGTGGTAGGCGAAATCGCCTGAGCGCATTTTTTCGTGCGTGTAATTGTCAGGCGAATTCTTGGGATCAATCACGATGTGACGATTATAATTTGGCGAGCGCGGGTCATCGCTCCAAACGTCTGCTTCCGTCACTTGATGGTACGGATAGTCGGCTCCGGGAGGCAACTGCGGGTCGTATCCGAAAACCTTCCCGATCTCGAATACTCCGGCAGGCGCTCTCCCATCTCGCTCCTTTTTCCGAAGGCCGGACTCGTTTTGTCCGGCAAGACCCGTTCCCCACGCAACTCCATTTTTTCCAAACAATACCGGTGAAGGTCCACTCACCGTTTCCCAATTTCCGCCGGGCGATCGCTCGAATAAACGCAACTCTCCGCGCATTGAATTCCACGTCGGCGCGATGCCGAGGACGAGCTGCGTGCAATCGTCCGGAACTCCATCAGCGTAAGCATTGCTTCCTAGCCACATCAGCAGACAGATTGATAAATAGCGCAAGATCGACATAAGCATTCCCCAGACTGCATGCGAGCTCAGTTGACTCCAGCCGTTTCTACTGCAGCCGTGTCTGCGGGAAGATATTTCACACCAATGAGCCAAGCGACGCCAGAGGCGAAAATTATTGCAGACACAAACAGAAAGGCCACATGCATGTTCGTGTGACCGCCGATGTAACCAAGCAGCCAGAATGCCTGCACGTCGCCTAACGCGTGAATGACAAGAATATTTGCGGCAAACGCCGTCGCGCGCACGGCCGGTAGCGAGACGTTGGCAAGCGCCGTGTTGGATGGACCAGTGTTTAAGAACAAGAAAAAGATCGCGACGAACATTGTAACCCACGCCCCGGGAAACGGAATGTAAAGGGTCACAATGAAAAACGGACAGGCGATAAGCATCCCGATTCCCGAGACCCAGAAGTAGGAACCCGGCAAACGCGAACGCAACCTATCGGCGATAACACCGCCGAGAAGCGTTGAGACCAAACCCGCGACCACGGTTATCAATCCAAAGATCGTCATGCCTACGTCTGGGCTTTGATTTCGATAACGCAAATAGGCTGATGCCCAAAACCCGAGGCCGCCTGTTACAAAGGTCATTAACGTTTGGGCGACGCAGTTGATGAGATACGACCGCGTGCTAAAAAGCCTCAGGTAATCCGCCAAGCGGCGGCGCGGTGATTCTTGCACCAGGTGATGCGCAGCAACGCGCGGATCGCGCTGCCAGAAACACAACAGGCCCAGCAACAAACCCGGTGGCGTAACGAGATAAAATGCCCAGCGCCAGCCGAGATGAGCACCAATCAATCCGCCGATGACATAGCCGAGCGCGCTGCCAACGGGAATGGCGGTGTAAAAAATCGCCATAATGCGACCGCGTCTTTCGATCGGGAACAGATCGGACAAGATGGTTGGCGCAGCCGGGCCGTAGCCGCCTTCGCCAATTCCAACGCAAATCCGAGTCGCAACGAGAATGGCGAATGTCGCCGCCAAACCAGAACCGCCGCTAGCCAGGCTCCATAAAATCACTGCGCCGCCGACAATGATCCAGCGCGAAAATCGATCGGCGAGCAAGCCGAGAATCGGCGCGCTGATCATGTAAGTTACGAAAAACGCGTCGCCGAGCAGGCCGGTCTTTGTCATAGCGTTTACGTCGCTGCTTGCGAAGAAACTCGCGCGAATCTCAGGCTCGAGCGCCGCCAGAATTTGCCGGTCGATGTAATTAAACAGATTGATCCCGAGCAGAAGGAACAACGCACTTTGCGCGCCGCTGATTGATTTCTTCATGCCGCCTTCCACCGCCAGTTGCCGATTGCAGATGGCCACGCGTTAATTGTAAATGATAAACGATGACTTCCATGTCCGCCGCTGAACACGCGCTCTATTTCTTTGGCCGGTTGCTGGCGCGTTGTTTTTATCGGGTCACTACGCTGGGAGTGGAAAACTTGCCGCAGGGCGGATTTCTACTTTTGCCTAACCATATCAGCTGGGTCGACGCCATCGTCCTGCAACTCGCCTGCCCTCGCCCAATTCGCTACGTTATCGACCAGGAGTACTACCACAAACCGATTCTGCACTGGTTCTTGCATGCCCTCGGCTGCATTCCGATCAATGCCCGCCATTCGCATCCGGCAGTTCGTGCTGCGGCTGAGAAAATCGCTGCGGGCGAGATCGTGTGCGTTTTTCCTGAGGGCCGTCTTGAACGCACGGGGACGCTTCTGCGCTTGCACCGCGGGTACGAATTGATCGCGCGGCACGCCAACGCGCTCGTCGTTCCGACATGGCTCGACCAACTCTGGGGCTCGATCTTTTCGTTTCAGGGCGGAAAATTTTTCAGGAAATTGCCGAAGCGAATCCCGTACCCCGTCACAATTGCATTCGGTAGGCCGCCCAAAGCAGACGCTGCCGATATCGCGACGATGCGGGAGGAGTTGCTCAAGCTCGGCGAATTTTGTTTCAGCCGTCGGCCCTCGCTAGATCGACATCTTGCCGAACCGTGCATTCACGGATTAAAGAGAAGACCTTTCGCGACCGCCGTCATCGATGGACTCGATCACAGCGCCTTGAGCCGCTCGAAATTGCTCGGAGCCGCCGTGGCATTGAGCCGTTATCTTCGAAAAGAATTTCCCGACGAAAGGATCGCCATCGTCCTGCCCGCCAGTAAAGGATCGATGGTAGCGAACCTGGCCGTGACCCTGGCGGACAAGGTGCCCGTCGATCTTAATTTCACGATTGGACGTGCAGCGAATGAATCTTGCTGCAAGCGCGCCAACCTGCGGGTCGCAATTTCGGCCACGCAATTCATGGAACGCCTCAAGGATTTTCCGTGGCCGGAACGCGTTCTCAAGCTGGACGAACTGATGCCGCGAATGAAACGCCAAATCATTTTCTGTTGGATAATGTCGATTCTCCTTCCCGCCCGTTTGCTCTTGTGGCTTTTAAAAATTCCAAAAGAGGGCGGCCACAAGGAAGCAGTCTTGCTTTTTACAAGCGGAAGCACCGGCGAACCAAAAGGTGTCGTGATCAGCCATCGCAACGTTGTCGGGAACGTCTCGCAGTTCCGGCAATTGCTCGACGCGACGAAAGGCGATGCCATTCTCGCGTCGCTCCCGTTTTTTCACACCTTCGGATCGACTGTCACGCTTTGGTATCCGCTCATCGAAGGTGTGCGCATTGTCACTTATCCAAATCCGCTGGAAGCGGCGAAGAACGCAGCGTTGATTGAACGATATAAACTAACGCTCCTGCTGGCGACGCCCACTTTTCTGCGCGGTTATCTGCGCAAAGTCGAACCCGACAAGCTGCGCAGTCTGCGTCTCGTCATCACCGGCGCGGAAAAACTGCCGCTTGATCTCGCGAAGAATTTTGAGGAACGCTTCAAACAGAGAGTCTTTGAGGGCTATGGACTAACAGAAACGTCGCCGGTGGTAAGCGTTAATCTGCCCGAGCCGCAACCAAACAAACCGAGCGAGCAAGTGCAACCATCGAGTCGTTTGGGGTCGGTTGGGAAAATGGCCCCCGGGATCGCAGCGGAAATTCGGCATCCCGAAACAGGTGCCAAATTATCTTTGCACGAAAGCGGAATGCTTTGGCTGCGGGGAGTGAACATTTTCGAAGGTTATCTGCACGATTCCGAACGCACAGCCGATGTGCTCCAAAATGGCTGGCTCAAGACCGGCGATCTCGGCCGGTTCGACGAGGACGGCTTTCTTTACATCGAAGGACGACTTTCGCGTTTCTCAAAGATTGGCGGCGAAATGGTGCCGCACGAAGCAATTGAAAGCAAAATTGTCGATCTCCTTGACTTGTCGGGAAGAGATGAGCTCCCGATTGCCATCATGGGGGTGCAAGACGAAGCCAAAGGCGAAGCGCTTGTGTTATTGAGCGCCGTTGATGTCGATCTTGCAGAGCTGCGCAGCAAACTTCACGATGCCGGCGTCCCAAACTTGTGGATTCCAAAACAAGTCCAGCGCATCGAATCCATTCCGGTCCTCGCCTCCGGCAAACTCGATCTCAAAAAATGCAAAGAGCTCGTTTCGGAAAAGTAATAATCTCAGTAGCGCTGCTCACGACGCTGGCTTCTTCAGGACGCGCCAAGTTTCCCGAAACACTTATTAGTAGCACACGAGCCTCCCCCGATAGTCGCTGGAAGGTCACGTGGCACTGCCAAGAAACGCCGATTCCAAAATGCAGCGTTATCCTTTCGCGGGTCTCAGACGGGCGCGTGTTCTTCCGGCATTCTACTTTCCCCCGCTACATCCAAGCCGTCTGGAACCGCAACTCCACAAAATGCCTTCTGCTCGATGCTCCAGACAACGCCAACACCTTTCTTTGGCTCTTTCAAATTCGCAATCGGCAGGCGACGACCGAAACGTTGGACTACGAGGCAATCAGCGCAGAAATTGAGCAGACTAGACCGGAGGCCCGTAGAAGTGAGCCGCAAGTGACGCGATCCGGCGTCGAGAAAATCACTTGGAACTCTGATTCGGAAGTGAGCCTACACATAACTTACAACAACGTCTCTGTCGTTGTGCATGTTGATACTTCAAAGCCGGGCCGCCCTCGAATAACAGTAGTTTCCTAGCAGACACCACAGATCGTTCGATGCATTCGCTATTTCACTCATTTGCCAATCGCGCGGCAGCCCTACTGATGAAGCTGCTCTTTGGCTGTGTCGCGCGAGTGTATGTTTTGCGGTGCGGAAATTCGAATCGCGCCGGTGGATTTCTGCTGGCGTCAAATCACATCAGCCATTTCGATCCGTTTATCATTTCGTCGGTGGTGCGGCGCAAGATCGATTGGATGGCCATGGCAGAATTCTTTCCGCTTCCGCTGCTCGGTTTTTTTTTGCGAGCCGTCGATGCATTTCCGGCGGAACGAGATCGTGCCGATCGCAAAACCATCCGAACCGCGATCGAACGGCTGAAGCATGGGCGGATCGTGGGACTTTTTCCCGAGGGCGGCATCCGGGACGGGGCACGCTCGCTGCTGGAGGGAGCCGCGCTGCGACCGGGCGCATCGACCCTTGCGCATATCGCTGGAGTTCCAATCTTGCCGTGCGTCATCGTCGGCAGCGATCGCCTCTACTCAAAGAAACGCTGGCTGCCACTGCGGCGCGCGCCCATCTGGATCGCCTTCGGCAATCCGATCCCGAATTTTCCCGATCTCGAAAAATCTGCCGCACGCGCGTGTATGGAGCATGAATTGGCCAGCGCGTTCAAACTTCTTTACGCTGCGTTACGCGAAAAGTTTTCGCTCAAACCGGACGATCTTCCGCATCCGCCGAAAGAGAGAATGCACGAGAAATCGCGCCCGATCATCAACCACGAAGACCACGAAGGATACAAAGAAAAGCCGATTCAAAAGGCCTCTGTTCCCCTTCGTGATCTTCGTGTGCTTCGTGGTGAAGCCAACCGATATGGGCTCCGTCGTTTTGCCGCGAGCGGTGTCGATTTGATCATGTGCGCGTCGATCAATCTGCTTCAGTCGCGTCACCATTTGCACGCGCGCAGTCGTGAGGAAATGGAGGACTATGTGACGGCGTGCGAGAAGCTCACCGCCGCAAACTATTACGCCGTGCCGAACGGCGCAGAAACTGCGGCCGTAATCTCCGATCGACCCCGCACTATCATTACATGGCAAAGTCCGATCGATACAAAGTTTCCAGCGAACAACATCGCGCGTGCCGATTTTTTTCCGTGCGCCCAGGGCTGGAGTGCGCCGACGGTTCTCATGTTACACGCGCTCATGTCCGCGAGCCACATCGGATATCGTCGCTACGCGACACGCTTTAATGAGCTGGGATGGAATGCGTGCTTCGTCCATCTCCCATATCACTATTCACGCGTCCCACACGGCCATTGGAACGGGGAGCTTGCCATCACCGCCGATCTCATCCGCAACGCAGAGGGACTGCGCCAGGGCGTAATCGAGTTGCGGCAACTGATGGCAACATTGCGCGAGCGCGGCTGCACCGAGTTTGGCATCCTCGGGACCAGTTATGGCGGATGGATTGGCGCCCTTCTGGCCATGGTGGAGCGCGATTTTCGTTTCGTGGCGTTGATGGCGCCGATCGTGAATGTCGAGCACGCGATCTGGGAGAGCCCGGCCGCGCGATTTATGCGGCGCGAACTGCGTCGGGCAAATATCGAGCCATCTCTCATTGCCCGGCATTTTCACCTGAGTTCTCCAATGCATAATCAGCCGCTGTGCGATGCAGACCGCGTGCTGTTTGTCGCCGGGGACTTCGATTTGATCGCGCGACCTGAAGACGTTGAGAAGATCCACGGAAATTGGCGCGGCTCAGAGCTGCTGCGCGTGCCGCAGGGACATTTCGGTTATCGCATGTTACGCGAAACAATCGCGCGATTGAAGGAGCGCGGATTGTAGCGGCAGCCGTGTCGGCTGCGGAGCCTGGGTTTTGTGCAGGCGACACGCCTGCGCCTACAGAGGCGGGGTGTTGATGAATCAATTGATTCCAAGAAATTCCAGGCTTGGTCCAAGATCGCTGAACGCTGCTTCGGCGAGAACATTGTGGCCTTCGGCGGACGCATGCCAGCCGTCCACTGGATGGAGCAATTCTGCGCGGCTCAAGTCGGCTGTCGCTAAGGCATCCGAATAGCGCACCTGTACGTTGGAATTCTCCGCAAGGTCGCGGCTCAATTCGCTGACCATCGCGCGCAGTTCCTCATTCACCATCGCGGTAAGGCGAATCAGATTAGACCGGTATACTGGCCGGAAGGATGTGAAATATTTGTAAGTAGTTTCAAGATGCGGGTACCGGACCGGGTCCCGTGCTCGCAGACCCTCTGCAATTTCGCGCCCTTTGAAGTACGCCTCGAAATTGACCAGACCATAGACCACGGCAGCGACTCGGTGACGCTGCATTCGCGCGCTTTCAATTAGTCGCCGCATCTGGCGCGCGAAATTTTCTCGAAAGTGCCGGCTTTGTCGCTGCAAGCGATTCTCCGGCTGCTCCAGTTCGCTGGGTGGACATCGCCACGCCCAATCGACATTGTTGTGTCCGATCGCGATCAGAACGAGATCGGGAAATCGCTCCGTAGCCAGCAATTGGCCAATTTGTCCGGAGAAATTGCGCGTCCGCAGAATTCTCCGAAAAAAATTCTGCCTCTGGTCCTCGTGATCGACAAGCGCGCCGATGCCCGCATATTCCATCGCAACAAACGGAGTAAGCTCCTCCAGTCTCTTCGAAACGCTCCGAATCCCTGTGGGGGACGGACTGGTGTCGAGAAACCAGTTATTGCCACAACAAGTGCGCGCGCGCCAAAATGTGTTCAGAACCGATGAGACATACACGCCGGTGCAAACACTGTCGCCGATCATGGCAACCTGCGGCAGTCGCGCGACCAATTCAGCCCGGGTAATCTCCCGATTCCGGTAAGCGAGATAATCAGGGTAAAACCGCGACGCTGGCTCGGCGATACGTTCCAGAACGTTCGCACTGATCACCCGAACAGGTTTCTTCATGAGTTCAGTCAATCCAACCAATCCATCGCCCTGAGCACACGGCGGAACTCCGGGTCATCCGTGGAAAGCTCGGGCAACCAGTCACCGATTGGTTGGCGTTTCCACCATGCTTTGTCTCCCAACGGAGCAAACTCGTAACGATAAAGTCGCGCCCGAATGTAATGAGGGGACCCGTCCGGGAATGGATTGTTGGCCAGGAGCGAGAGCGTAGCGCGATCGTTGTGCAGAAGCTTCCAGACAAAATGAAGGGTCCACGGGTATTCGGCGGGTGACGCCATGGCCGCGAACCAGATTTGCCAGTCGATTCGTGGTTGATACGGCGCGACGAACGGCGGACGCCGGTCTGGATCACCCGGCTTCGCTTTGAATTCGTATTCCTTCCATTTGGTGTCCCCTGTGATCAACGCGTCCTCGGTTCCTTCAAAAATAATTTCGGGACGTTCGCGTCCGACACTGCCGAACGCGCCATAAGTATTTACAAGATCGAACGGATCGTATGAGTAGTTCATTAGTTGCCGGCCCGAAACAAGATTGAGCACCGGCGCGACGCTCAGATAGATCACCAGGATCGACAATGCGATTGCGACCGTGTTGTTGATCCGTGACGGTTCGGATTCTTGAGCTGCTTGTTCAGCGCGCCCGACGAGTCTCGCCGGCAGAAAGTGGCGTAGAAATGTATCATCAAAGCAGGCGAGAAACGGAATGATGGTGACGTAGTTCAAAAAGGAGAGGTTGCCGCTGATGATGAGGACGATTTGAAAGCTGACGAGCACGACGCCCGCAATGTGCCGTGCCGTGCGCGGACCGAATGAGAACCAAGGCACAACCAACTCGATAAAATGGTTCCATGCGGTGCCGAATTTGTGAAACCAGTGGGGCGCGAAATGCAAATAGCGACTGATCGGGTTGGGGATTGGCTGCGTTTCGTAATGATAGTAAAGGCACGTCAGATCGCGCCAGCAGGAGTCGCCGCGCAATTTGATTAGACCGGCGCCGATCATGATGCGGAACCCGAGCCAGCGGAGAAGCCAGAAGACGAGGATCGGCGGACGGCATTTCGGGAATGGACGTCCATCGATCAATGGGCAGAGAAAGATCGACAAGAACCCGGTCTCGAGCAGTTGAATCTCCCAGCCGTAGCCGTACCAAATTTGGCCAATATGGACAATCGACATGTACATCGCCCAGAGGATCGTGAGAAGGATCGCATTCGCATACCCGCCAAGAACGACCAGCGACAAACCGAAACCTGCCCAGGCAAAGATCGAGAGTGTGTTATCGGAAATTCCGAACCAGAAAAGCGTCGGCAACTGAATCATGCCCGTTGTTCGCGAACCCAGTTGCGTTTGGATCGCGCCAAGAAAATGACTCGCTGGTGTTAATCCGTGTTCGCCCACCAATGGAACGAGCTGCTGAGCGGCAACGAGAAACGCAACCGCATAAACGAAACCCAGCAGTCTTAGAATGACGAAACGCGTCAGCCAATAGGAATTTCCACCTGCGAAAAGTTTCTGGAATGCATCGCGCCAGTTCACTTAGAAACGTCCAATAAATCGGCAATCGGCAATCTGCAATCGACGATTGAAAAATGCCAGGGGGGAGAATTGAACTCCCGACCAACCCCGAATGCTTTCGGGGCTGCTCTACTGTTGCAAGTGATAGATTGCTAGCTTCGGATTCTTCTTTCGCTTTAGCGCACTTTCAATCCTTCGCGCCTCAAGTAGCGTCGGGACCTCTTTCTTGGCGATAATCTCAAGCTTCTCCCCAAGGCGCTTGGTCGTCGCGGTGTGCCCACGCAAATGCTGGGCATAGCGAGCGTCAAGATCAATAGCTGAACCAATGTAATGTCGACCAGAAGATCCGCGCAGGATGTAAATCCAAGGCACATAAAAGAGACTGCCAGGGGGGAGAATTGAACTCCCGACCAAGGGCTTATGAGTCCCCTGCTCTACCGCTGAGCTACCCTGGCGCTAATTTTTCGCTCAATTATAATAAACAACTCCGCACCGACCAACCCCGAATGCTTTCGGGGCTGCTCTACCCCGACATCCGTCGGGCAGGCCGCTGAGCTACCCTGGCGGTGCGGCGAAAAAATTCAATGGCACGTCGCGACATGTCAACGAAACTTGAACTTACTGTTTCGCCTTCGGAAGGTACGCTGCCAAATCTTTTTCACGGCCGCGAAGCGCGGCCATGAAACATACTCCGTTATGCTCCGTGACAGCCCCAACCCAGCCTTCCTGATGAACATAGCGCCACCCGGGAAACCGCAACACTGCCCCCGATTTGATGTCCCTCTCCGCTGGAAAAAGAAAGAACTGCATGCGTTTTTCGGACACCCAGATTTGGGCGACGCGTTGTGACTGGTCGTCCTCGAAAACACGGCAGCCAATCGTGTGAAAATCGGCAAACTCCGGGGGCACGTCGTAATGTTCCAGCCCGTGTTTCATAAAAAATAAATCGCTCAGAGTCCCCGCATCAGCGTTCACCGGATCGAGAAGGACCGATCGGGTTGAGCCGGCGATCGTCAACAATTTCCGCGCGGTCGCCGAACCCGGAAAATCATTCAGGCGCGCAATAAACTGAAAGACGAGCACCCCGGCGATTACGACAAAAGCGATCCCGACCGCGAGGACGGCTGGGTTACGCACGGTTTTTTTCCATGTCCATTTGGAAGGCGAGAAGAGGTCTTTACTGGAGAACCATTCGGCAGTCGCCGGCGGGATGGGAATGACACGAACCAATGCGCTCACCGCGCGATCGAAGCTTTGTTGATTCGCAAATCCGTTCGAATCGCTCGCACCGAGGACGGCTGAGCGCATGGAACGGTCCCGGATGCGCTCCTCGCCGATCGGCGCGCAATTCAGGAGAGCTCGCTTGCGACGCGACAACCGCGGCGTTTTCATACGTGCGTCTTTTCAGGAAGCATGGCATCCAACCAGGCTTGAAATTGTCGCCGTCCCAGCGCCAGTAAATGCGAAAGCTCGCTCAGCTTTAGTTCCGCCAGCTCGAGAATTTCGCTGTAATCGAACTCATCCAGATAAAAAAGGGCAAGCGCAGTCCTCTGCGGATCTGGCGCACCGGAAATCCAAATGGCCAGTTGCGTAGGCTCGAGCTGTGCGATTTGTGACGGAGTCGCTGAAGTTATGTCGCGCTCCTCCAGCTGAAGAGGCTCGGCTTGCAAGTCGGTTTCGCTTGCTTCCAAACAACGCCAGCGCGCGTCGCGGAAAAGCCAAAATGGCTGGTTTGGCAGTTCCCCATGAGCTGCGCGCAGAGCCGCTTCACGCAAGGTTGTCTCAAAAACTTCCTGTGCTTTGCGCGAGTCGCCCAGCATCAAGAAACAAAAGCGATAAAGCTGCGGTAAATTTTGTTTCGGAGCGGCCACTCTGATTTTTCAAAGCCCGAACGTTACGTGCCTCGACCCAATCGACAAGGGAGGATTCTACTTCTTCGTTGCGGTGAGGGCGAACTGTGCATGTTTAGTGCCATCCGCGCGGCACGTCGCACTCGCCTTCGCAGCGCTGCGGCGTGGCAGGCAGCGCGGCGGCTATGGTCTCTCCAAACGGCGTGCCACTTCCTGGGCGTTCTCTCGACTGTTGAAAGCGGAAACACGGAAATATCCTTCGCCTTGGGCACCAAAGCCTGCGCCGGGCGTGATAACCACGTTTATGTCGCGCAGCATGCGATCGAACATTTGCCAGCTTGTCAGGCCATCGGGCGTTTTCACCCAAACGTAAGGCGCGTTTACGCCGCCAAAAACCGTCATGTCGGCTTTGGCCACGGCTTCGCGCAGAATTTTTGCGTTGCCAATGTAATGATCGATCAACGCGCGAATCTGCTGCCGTCCTTCCGGAGTATAAAGGGCCGCCGCGCCACGCTGCACCGGATAACTCACGCTGTTCGCCTTGGTACTCCAGCGCCGATGCCAAAGGGGATGCAGTGGTATTTTTTTTCCTGACTCCGTCCGCGCAAGCAACGATTTCGGCATGACTGTAAACCCGCAGCGCACGCCGGTGAAACCGCCGTTCTTGGAAAAACTGCGTAATTCGACCGCGCATTCTCGCGCTCCCGGCATTTCGAAAATCGAGCGCGGAATATTTGGCTCGGAAATATACGCTTCATAAGCAGCGTCATAAAGCAGCAGCGCCTCGTGTTCCAGCGCATAGTCAACCCAATGTGAAAGTTGTTCGAGAGATGCAACCGCTCCGGTGGGGTTGTTCGGAAAACAAAGATAAACCAGATCGACATGTTCCGCCGGCGGTTCGGGAACAAATCCGTTCTCAAGAGTGCACGGCAAATAAAGAAGACCTTCGTAGCTGCCGTCTGGCTTCGCCGCGCCGCTATGGCCCGCCATCACATTGGTATCGACATAGACCGGATAGACCGGGTCTGGCACTGCGACTTTGTTTTGGTCGCCAAGAATATCGAGGATATACCCGCAATCGGATTTCGATCCGTCCGAGACAAAAATCTCATCGTCGGCGATCTCGATGTTGCGGTCGCGATAATCGTATTGAGCGATTTTCGATCTTAGAAATTCGTAGCCTTGCTCGGGACCGTAGCCGCGGAAGGTTTCACGTTTCCCGAGTTCATCTACCGCCTGCTGCATCGCGTCGATCGCCGCGGGTGGGAGCGGCTCCGTGACATCCCCGATTCCGCAGCGAATCAAACGTTTGCTCGCTTCGGGATTCGCTTCGCAAAACTCGCGGACTCGGCGCGCAACTTCCGGAAACAGATATCCAGCCTGAAGCTTGAGATAATTTTCGTTTAGATACGCCATTTCTTCTGCGATCGCCGAACCGTACAAGGTTAGCGGCGGTCACAGACCGCCGCTACAGTGAGAATTCGCTGGCCCGAATCAGTAATTCTTTCCGACCGCGTCCCAGTTCACGACATTCCACCAAGCCTTGAGGTAATCAGGCCGGCGGTTCTGGTACTTGAGATAGTAAGCGTGCTCCCAAACATCGACCCCAAGGATCGGTGTGTTTCCATCCATGAGCGGACTGTCCTGATTTGGGGTGGAAATCACTTCAAGCTTCCCACTCTTGTTTTTTATGAGCCACGCCCAGCCGCTGCCGAAACGGCCGACCCCGGCGGCCGCAAGTTTCTCCTTGAAATCATCAAAGCTGCCAAAAGTGGATTTGATGTCATCGGCCAGTTTGCCTTTCGGCTCGCCGCCCGCGTTTGGCTCCATGATTTTCCAGAAGAAGGAGTGATTGGCATGGCCACCGCCGTTGTTTCGCACGACTGTGCGAATATCTTCCGGAACAGCACTTAAATCGCTGATCAAATCCTCGACCGATTTCTTTTCCAAATCGGCCTTGCCTTTGATCGCCTTGTTAACGTTGTCTATGTAAGCTTGGTGATGCTTGGTATGATGGATTTCCATCGTGCGCGCGTCGATGTGCGGCTCCAGAGCATCGTAGGCGTAGGGTAATTTTGGTAATTCGTAAGCCATAATAAATCACAGTAGGCCACGAACAATTGCGGTCAATCGCGATGGGGATCTTAGGCCGGAGTAATGGAGTAAAGCGACAGAAATCACTGCCCCACTACTCCACTCTTATGCGCGGCCATCGCAGCGATAAAAACTCGGACGATGTCCGAGGCCGCTGCGATAATTCACGTAGGTCGCCAGAGCCAGGAGCGGAAAATTCTGGCGGTACATGTCGTATTTCAAATAAAAGACGCGTGGAAACCCGGTGCCGGTAATTTGCTCTTCATCCCATGAGCCGTCCTGTTTTTGCGAGCTGAGCAAGAAACGCAAGCCCCGCTGAATACTCGGCCGATCGAGATCGCCGCACGCACAGATGGCCATCACTGCCCATGCTGTTTGCGATGCTGTGCTCTCGCCGATGCCTTTGGTCGCCGGGTTGTCGTAGGTCTCACATGTCTCGCCCCAGCCTCCATCGCTATTCTGACAGCTCTCGAGCCAATCGCGTCCGCGCAAGATCCAGTCCTGCGTCATGTCCTGGCCGATCGCGCGCAAGCCGCGTAACACTTGCCACGTGCCATAGATGTAATTGACGCCCCAACGCCCGTACCAGGAACCGTCGTCGTCTTGCGTGTCGATCAAATAACGGATGGCGTCGCGCACGCACTGCGCTTTGGCATCGAAACCAATGTAACCGAACAATTCCAGCGTGCGCGCGGTCAGGTCACTGCAGGTTGGATCGAGAATCGCATTGTGATCGGCAAAGGGCATATCTTCCAGCCACGGCGTTGTCACATTCTTGTCAAACGCTCCCCAACCACCATCGCGACATTGGAAACTCAGCTGCCAACCAAGCGCGCGACGAAACAGCTCGTTAAGCGATTGTGGATCGTTCGGCCGGACCAGCCGCAATGCCATCAGCACCATCGCTGTGTCATCTGTATCGGGGTAATAAATGTTGTTATACTCGAACGCCCACCCGCTGGCTTCCGGATGTGAATTGTTTTCCGCCCAATCACCGCGAATACGCACTTCCTTGTTAACCAGCCAGTCGGCGGCCTTTTGCAGTGCGGGATGCTCCGGGGAAACGCCGGATTCCGCCAGTGAGATGATATTGATCGCAGTGTCCCAAATCGGCGACAGACACGGTTGTATACGAAAATCCTCGGGGTCATCGACAAAGAGCCCGGCGAAATCCTTTTCCGCCTTTGCATAAACGGGATTTGTTTTTGAGTAACCAAGCGCGCGCAACGCGATCAAAGAGTTCAGCATCGCCGGATACACCGCCGCGAGCCCGTCGCTCCCCTCGCCAATCCGTTCGACCATCCACCGCTCCGCTTTTTCAAGCGCGCGCCGGCGCAGCGGTCGAAACCCAAGCGGATGAAGGAATTTGAGAACGTCTTCGACTCGCAGAAAGAAATTGCGCCAGGTCCAGAAGCGTTCGCTGCGGGGCAGCCGCAAATCGCTTTGCTCGGTGCCGATGGGATAGAGCTCGTGCAATTGCTTTTCGCCAGGCAATACGCGAGTCGGTTTGAAATGATTGATGATAGCCAGCGGCATAAGCATGGCCCGGCTCCACGAGGACATTTTGTAAATGTGAAACGGCGCCCAGCTCGGCAGAAGCGCCATTTCCGCAGGGATCGTCGGCAAATACTTCCATGGAAATTGTCCCAGGAGCGCAAGATAAAGCTTGCTGAACGTGTTCATCTGAGGAATTCCGCCGAGGCGCATGATGTTCGCGCGTGCTTCGTGCATGAACGGCGCATCCGCCGAGCAGCCAGCGAGTTTCAATGCGAAATATGCCTTCACGGACGCGTTAATCTCGCTCGGGCCGCCGTGATAAATATTCCAGCCGCCGTCCAAGAGTTGCCGTTTCAAAATGTGCTGAATGCAACGCCGCTGCAATTGCCCATCGACTTCGCCGCACCAGTGCATGAAAAGGACGTAATCGGAGCACAGTGTGCTATCAACGATCAGCTCGCCGCACCAATGCCCGTCCTCTTTCTGTTGGCGAAGAAGATTCTCCTGGGCGCGGTTGATCGCTCGTGAGATTTCGGCGTCGCTGGCGGAATATGACTGCGCAAGATCGGGCCGTGCGCTTGGCAAAGAAATTACGTCAGCGGACCGGTTCATGATTTCGATCTTGGACCTGTCGATCCATTAACTGCTCGAAGTTATGATGCCTGCGCTGAAGCCTCGGCATTCTTTCCAGTGAGATGTCCGTTTCCGGAACTCACGCCGTTATACGCGAGAACTTCGTTGCCACGGCCGGTCGGTTTCGGTTTCGGCCCAAAATTAAATTTGACCGTTTTCCACGTGTCGCCGCGCTGGGATTGCAGACCCAAAGTTGCCGTCGGCTCGTAACCGCAATGCACCATGCAGTTCTCGCAACGACTGTCGCGCGCTACGCCATTCACGACGCCGTACCGGTCCCACTCGGTTTTTTCGAGAAGTTCCCCGTAGGTCGAGTAGTGCCCGTCGGTTATGAGATAGCAGGGACCCTTCCAGCCGCGAATGTTTCGGGTCGGAATTGCCCAGGCTGAACAGGTCAAATCGCGCTTGCCGCCGAGAAATTCAAAATAAACCGGCGTCCCAAAGAATGTGTATCGATTCATCCATTCCTCGATTTTTTGGAACTTCTGAATCGTCATTGCGCGGGTGAGAAAGAAATTCTCCGGACGCAAATTGAGCCGCTTGACCATGTCTTTCTTGGCGGCGTCGTACTCGTATCCGGGAGTAATGGTGTGGCCATCCACGCCGAGATCGGAAAGGTAATCAAACATCTGCTCGATCTCCTCCATGTCGGTTTCCTTGTAAATCGTCGTGTTCGTCGCGACCTGGTAGCCGAGCAACTTGGCCATTTTGATCGCAAGGATGCACTCTTTGAAAACGCCCTCGCGCTCCACGATCAGATCATGCGTGCGCTCAAGCCCGTCGAGGTGGACGTTCCAGTACATCCAGCCTGACGGTCCGATCGTCGACTTGTCCGCATCCTTTGGGCCTTTCCGAATGTCCGCCGCATCTTTCTCGGTGATCAAACCCGCACTGAGCAATACCGCAATTTTTGCTTCGACAAACTCCGGCTGAATCGACAATTGCGACGCAAGCCATTCGCGCATTTTCTTGCGCATGAACATGGCGTTTGTGCAGATGTAAACGATCCGCTTTTGCTCGAGCAATCCTTTCACCAGCGCTTCGATATGCGGGTAAATCAGCGGTTCGCCGCCGCAGATCGAGATCATGGGCGCATCGCACTCTTGCGCCGCTCCAAGGCAATCCTCCAGGCTCATCATATCCTTCAGCGAGGTGGAGTATTCGCGAATCCGCCCACAGCCGGTGCAGGTCAGGTTGCAAGTATGCAACGGTTCGAGTTGAAGCACCGTGGCGAACTTCTTCGTGCCACGCAACTTATGCCCGATCATGTAGGCCGCGATTTTCGCCGTGAGCGGGAGTGGAAATCTCATAAAAGCGAGGATAGTAACAAGACCCGCTGGCGTGTCAACCGGCCGCCTGAGGAAGAAACGCGGAGCCTCTTAGCTTGGAAATCCGGGAAATCTTGCCCAACATTGCCCGTCACGCAACGGTTCAAATAATTTCGTTTCTGGCCCGGATCGTGTCCGTATATATCGGCAATCGGATCAGCCGGTTCCCTGCCAGCCACGCCGAATCAAACTGACGGCGATCGCGGCAAGAAGGAGCGCGACTATTTTCGACACGCCGCGCAATCCCTGTTGACCTATCCAGCGGGTGAAAAGGTCGGCATTCCAGAACGCGATCGCGACCAGCGCGAGATTTAACACGAGCGAGACCAGGGTAAACACCAGGCCAACCGTATCGACCAAAATAAGCAGCGCAGTCAGGAGCGCTGGCCCGGCGATTAGAGGCATCCCGAGCGGAACAACGCCAAATTCGTTGCCGCCTCCGCGATCCTGTGGCCCAAGACTGAGCAATTCGCGGCCTGCTAGCCCAAGCAGAATAAGACCGCCCGCGACTTGAAAATCCGCTACCGTGATCCCAAGCGCAGCGAAGATGACTTTTCCAAGAAAGATAAAACCGATCGCGATGCCAAGGGCCGTTAAAATTCCCAGGAGCGCCTGCCGCTTTCGCTGTTCACTCGAAGCGCTCGTGCCAAGGCCTAAAAAAATCGCAACGAGCCCAATCGGATCGATCGCAACAAAGACTGGAATAAAGGCGAGGAAGAATTTCTCGATCATTATGGCGCGAGCATCCCGGCTACCGGTTCTCGCCACAGATGAACACAGATGGAACACGGATTCATCAAAATTCCTTCGCCCATCTGCGAAAATCTGTGTAAATCTCTGGCCTCTTCTTTAAAGTCCCGATCTCACACTCTATGAAATCCACGTTTCTTTGCCTGCCAGTAATTCTTGCCGCTTTGAATTCAAATCTTTCCGCTGCCGAACTAAAATCCGTTGATGATTTTCGCGATGCGGCGGCGAAGGCAAACGCGATCCTAACAATTCCCGACTGGGAACAAACACCGGAAGCGGTCGAGGCTTCGATGAAAGAAGCCATCGCCAAAGCGAACACCGCGCTCGACCAGATCGGCACGCAGGACTTGGGCAAAGTTACGTTCAAAAGGACCGTCGTCGCACTCGATGATCTCACCTACCAGGCCGGACTTGCGGCGAACAAAGCAACGCTCATCAAAGAGACAAACACGAATCCCGCGATGCGCAGCGCAGCCGAGGACGCGGTCAAGGCATTTCAAGACTGGGCGGTTGGAATTGATTATCGCGAGGACGTTTACAAAGCCATCAAAGCTTTCGCCGATACGCATCCGAAGCTCTCGGGCGAAGGCGCGAAACTGCTCAAGGAAACATTGCGTGATTACCGGCGCGCTGGCCTGGACCTGCCGCCCGATCAACGGAAAGAAGTCGAACAGCTCCGCAAGGAATTGTCCAAACTCGGGACCGATTTCGACACAAACATCGTTAAGGCAAGTGCGCCTGTGATTTTCACGAAGGCCGAGCTCGATGGCCTACCGGAGAGCTTCTTCGCCTCGCCCGGAATTAAGACTGGAGACGACGCTTACACGGTAATGGCAAACGTTACCTGGCAATTCAATACGGTGGAGGAAAACGCGAAGAGTGAGGCAACGCGCAAAAGACTTTACCTCATTCGCGAAACTCTCGCGAAAGACTCAAACGTCCCCGTTCTCAATCAAATGCTGGCGCTCCGGAACAAGATTGCGCTGCGCCTGGGTTACAAATCATGGGACGACTTCCAAACCGAGGTCAAAATGGCCAAGACCGGCGCGAACGCGAAGAATTACATCAGCGACCTCGTCACCGGAATCCAGCCAAAGTTCGACAGCGAAGTGGCTGAATTACAAAAACTAAAAGCCGCTGACACGAACGATCCGAACGCCAAAATCGACGTATGGGACTGGCGCTACTACAACAACCAGCGGAACAAACAAAAATACGATGTCGATAAGGAAGCGCTGCGGGCCTATTTCCCCTTCCAAAAAGTGCTCGATGGGATGTTCAACATCTATCAGAACATTTTCGGCCTGAAGTTCGAAAAGATCGCTGTGCCTTACAAATGGATCGATGACCTCCAGCTTTATCTGGTGACTGATTCTGGCACCGGCGAGCCGCTCGGGATGTTTTATCTCGACATGTTTCCGCGCGAAGGAAAATTCAACCACTTCGCCCAGTTCGACATTATCAGCGGAAAATTGTTACCGGATGGAAAATACCAGCAGCCAACGGTCGCCTTGCTCTGCAATTTTCCGCCCGCGACTGCGGACAAGCCTTCTTTGCTGACACATAGCGACGCGGAAACGTTGTTCCACGAATTTGGTCACGCTCTGCATTCGATTGTCACGCGCGCGAAGTACGGGCGCTTTGCAGGAACCCACGTGCCAGGTGATTTCGTCGAAGCGCCCTCGCAAATGCTGCAAAACTGGATCTGGGACAAGAAAGTGCTCGACACGTTTGCTGCCGATTACCGGGATCCGTCGAAAAAGATTCCAGCAGAGATAATTAAGAAAATGAATGACGCCAAGTTGGCCAACGCCGGTGTCTTTTACCGGCGCCAGTTCGCGTTTGCGTCGCTCGATCTCGCTCTACACGATCAACACGGCGAAGATGCGCCTTACAATTGCGTGGCAATATCGAATCCGATTCTGGAAAAAGTTTTTCTCCCAATCGATCCGAGCACGACATTCGTTTCGTACTTTGGCCATTTAAACGGTTACGATGCCGGTTACTACGGTTACGCCTGGGCCGACGCGATTGCAGCCGATATGGCGACCGTGTTTGAAAAGGCCAAGGATGGATACCTCGATAAGCAAGCTGGTTTGAAATTGCGTCGCGAAATTTACGAGCCGGGCGACTCGCGTGACGTCAATGTCTCCATCGAGAAGTTTCTTGGCCGGAAACAATCGGTCCAACCATTCTTGAAGAAAATCGGTATCGGCCCACAAGACAAAAAGAAAGCGCCCGCCGGGCCATCGCAGGAAAGCAGATAGCAGAATTTCGCTACAGATGAACACAGATGAAAACACATCGGTGACGTCATCGTCGGCAACCAGGTGAGCCCGCGTGACATTTTCCTTGTCCGAATCTGCGGAGCAATCGAGAAAAATTCAGCGCACTGATCCGCTGTTAGTCGCGGCACTGTCGCTCGCGTTCCTTTTTTGTCTGCAGGGCATTACCTGGGGACGGGTCGAATGCTGGAATCGCAGTCAAATCGCACTGCAAAGTTTACGCGCACTGCGGCCGGGTAACTACTTGAAGCCGCCGTTTCACACCTACTTGAACCACGTTTTCGTGGTGTGGCCGATAACTGGAGCTCTGAAAATCGCCCAGGTGCCGACGGAAAGAATGAAAATCGCCAATTCGCCAAAGCTAATTGGATCGCGGTTAGTGACGATTGCGCTTTTTCTCGGCACAATTGCGCTCGCTTATAGTTTTAGCCGTCGCTCGTACGGAAGATTTTCTGCCGTTATCATCGCGTTTGTTTTTGCCACGAGCGCCGGATTTGTTACTCACGCGCATTTTCTCACTGCCGATATACCGCTGTTATTTTGGATGCTGGCGGCGTTTTGGGCCTCGTACCGGCTCGCGTCAGTTCCCAGCACGCGCAATTACGCCATTGCCGGTTTTTTGACCGGCATCGCAATCGCGACCAAATACAACGGCCTGGCAGTCGGAATCGCGCTTCTTGTCGCGCATTTCTTCGCGACGAAAGGCGCGAGCATTCGAAGCATGGTCCTTAGTCGCCAACTCGGGATTGGATTGAGCATGGTTCTGCTCGGATTTCTGTTCGGGTGCCCGACCGTGCTGTATGAGCCGAAAAAATTCTGGAACGATTTCATCTACAACTACACCGTCACCCCCCGCTACTCAGGTCAACCGGATCGCGCCAATTATCTTGGTGCTCTTGGCCGAATTTCGGAAATTGTCGGAATTCCCGGCGCGATTTTGATTGCCGGCCTCGCAATTTTAAGCTGTATCGTAGTCCTGAGACGACGCGACCTCACCGATGCTGCGTCGCGCGGATTCATCCTCAGCAGCGCCGTATTTCTCCTCTATTTTTTGAAAGTGGGGGCGTTCCCGCGAACAGAAACGCGCTACGTTTTACCGGCGCTTCCGTTTCTGATTTTGATGATTGGGCCGGCGCTGCAGACGGTCGAAAGGCGAAAATGGGTTCTCGCACTTCTCCTGCCGGTCCTGATCTACAACTGCCTTTGCAGTTATTTCGTGGGCAAGCGTTTCAACGATGATCCGCGGATGAAGGCGCAGGTTTGGATGGTGAAAAATGTCCCGCGCGACAGCGTGATCGAATCAAGCGGTACCAGTCCGCACTGGTCAAAACTGCCGAATTTCGATGCCCGCGAAATTAATCTTGGCCAACCCGACCGGCCCAGCCCGCCAGCGAGAGACATCACCGACCTGCGACTGCCTAATATGCCGGGGCGCTTCGAGTTGTTCCGCGAGGTTTTTCCCGAATGGGTGCAACCCCTCGTTGCCGAGAACGAAAAAAATCCCGACCAAGGACTGTTCACCGCCGCTGCCTTGGCGAAGCGCAATCCGAATTACATCAGCGTTTATTCGGGGGATTATAAGGTGCCCGGCGAGACTGTGCGCAGATATTACGGTGAACTTCTTACCGGGAAATTACCCTACGCCATCGTGTTTGATGCCGGCACACCACGTACGCCGGCATGGATTTATCCGCGCACGATCGATTCCCTGCGCGGACGCATCACTATTTTACAGCGGAAAAGTTGAAGAGCCGGGTTGTCAATCGAGTCGGCCTGGCTGCCATCGGCGTAGCGATGGTCAGATCGTTGACGTCGGATTTCGTCATTATCTTGCGACGCTCACAGAGCGCCGCTACAGAAGAGAGATGAAAATCGCGCGCTGGTTTGTCGCGGTCCTTTGCGCCGCCACGACGTCACTCCTCGCAGCGGACGAACTGGCAGAACGTTTGCAGCCGGCGCTAGAAGCGATCACACCGGACGGCTTGCTCGCGCATATCAAAGTTCTCTCATCGGATGAATTCGAAGGGCGCGCGCCCGGGACGAAAGGGGAAGAACTTTCGGTCAAATATATCACTGACCAGTTCAAGCAAGTTGGCCTGAAACCTGGAAATCCGGACGGGACTTACACGCAGGAAGTTCCTCTCGCCGGGATCAAGAGCGAACCGAGCATGGCGTTCAAAGTTGGCGATAAAACGACTGACCTGAAATACCCCGACGATTTCGTTGCGTCATCGGCTCGTCTCGAACCGGAAATTAAGATCGAAAATTCAGACGTGGTCTTTGTCGGGTACGGAATCGTCGCGCCGGAGTATGGGTGGGACGATTACAAAGATGTCGATGTCCGCGGCAAAACGATTCTGATCCTGATCAACGATCCGCCAATCCCCGATCCGAAGGATTCATCAAAACTCGATGACAAAATGTTTAAGGGAAAAGCGATGACCTACTACGGGCGCTGGACTTACAAATACGAAATCGCTGCGAAAAAAGGCGCGGCCGCCGCCGTCATCATTCATGAAACGGAACCGGCTGCCTATCCTTACTCCGTGGTGAAAACCAGTTGGGCGAAGGAGAACTATGAGATCGATGCGCCGGACAAAAATGTCGAGGCGGTTAAGGCGCGGTCCTGGATAACGCTCGATGCCGCAAAGAAATTGCTGGCCGACTGCGGTCAGGATTTCGATGCACTGAAGAAAACGGCGCTGACAAAGGCATTTCGGCCGGTGCCGCTCGATGCGAAAGCCAATATCAACATCAAACAACAGCTTCGCTCGTTCAAATCGCACAATGTCATCGGCAAACTCGATGGGAGCGATTCGAAATTGCAGGATGAATACGTCATTTATACCGCGCACTGGGACCATCTCGGGCGTCATGCTGAATTACAGGGCGATCAGATTTTCAATGGCGCGATCGATAATGCGTCCGGCGTAGGATCGCTAATCGAGCTCGCGGGGGCGTTCACGAAATTAAATCCGCCGCCAAAACGTTCGGTGTTGTTTATGGCTACGGCCGCTGAAGAGGCCGGATTGCTCGGCGCAAAATTCTATGCGGAGCATCCGCTTTATCCCCTCGAGAAAACGCTGGCCGACATCAACATCGACACCGTCAACCCGTGGGGTAAAACGCGGGACATCCAAGACCTGAGCGACAATAACTCAACCCTCGATGATCTATTAGCAGCAGCCGCCAGGCGCAACGGCCGGGTGATGACACCGAACAGCCAGCCGGAGAAAGGCAACTTTTATCGGGCCGATCACTTTGAATTTTCCAAGCTCGGAGTGCCGGCTCTTTACACTGGCGGTGGCAAAGATCTCATCGGCAAACCGGCGGATCTGGGCCGGCAAAAGAAGGACGATTACACGGCCCATCACTATCATCAGGCGTCGGACGAAGTGAATCCCGAATGGGATCTGTCCGGTGCCGTTCAGGATATTCAACTTCTCTTCGAAGTCGGCTACGAAGTCGCAAACGGCAACAAATTCCCGGAATGGAAATCTGCCGTCGAATTCAAGGCGAAACGGGACGCGATGCTGAAGAAATAATTGTCTATGCAGCGCATCGTATCATTGCTGCTCCTAGTGGCTGGTTGTGCTCTTGCGCAGCGTAACGAACCTGCGCCGGTAGACGCACCTTATAACAAACTCTTCGACCCATGGCACGCTTGCATGGCAGCTGAAGAGCTCGCGAAGCACGGCGCACTCAACGCTCTTCGCACGATCTTTCTTGCGGTATACGTCCGCGTGAACCAGCCGTTTCTTGGAGGCGAAGGAGACGAGACGATGGTGATGATCGTCCAACACGTTCTTGCTGCTATTGGCGATCGGCCCTTTTCCGCCGCTTTGGCCAAGCAGCGGCCAGAGGTGCGCGGCGCTGTTGCGTCGTTTTGCGGCTTCACGCAATCACAGCTGAAGCCATTTCCTAGGACTGCGAAGCTTCTTCGCGATGCACCGCGGATTGATTGGTCGATCGACCAAGCATATCGGAACGACCGATGAAAAGATCTACCAGCGCTGCAGTCGACGGCTGACCAAGAAATGCCAGACTCCACAGCAAAGAAGTGAGTTGCAACGCGGCGGATTAGATGGTTGAATCCGGCTCGCAAATCTGGACAACCTGAATGGGCTCTCTCAAGAAAAGACGCAAAGCGAAAATTGCCAAGCACAAGCGCCGCAAGCGCATGAAGCAAAGTCGCCATAAGAAGCGTCTCCGCTACAAGACATAGCGCGCTCGTTCCATTACTGCGCTTGAGCAGCCTTCCCTCTGTAGCGGTGGGCGTGTCGCCCGCATTCTCGAGTACGCAGCCGACACGGCTGCCTCTACAGGTCCAAGGTTTGCGGAGGATACGGCCGAAAGGTAGAATCGGAAGTATGAGGAAGCAGAGAAAGTGCGACATGTCCACTGGGTGGAGTTGTCTTGTCGCGCTTCTCTTTCTGGCCACGGCGAGCGCTACGAGCGCCAAAGCCCCGCGCACCTCGCTGCCTCGGGTTAGATCCACGCCCGCTGCGATAAAGATCGAGCGTCAGGATGATTCATTCAGTCTCAAGCCGGCGCCGGACCTGGTTTTGCGCCCGGAGGGCGAACGCAAAGCGGGAGCGCTCGCGCATTTTGTCGAGGGAATGGTTTTCGAGGAGAACGGCGAGATGGATAAGGCGCTGGAGGCCTACCGCAAAGTGCTCAATGTCGATCCCGGCCAATCCGAGCTCGCATCGCGCGTGGCCGCTTTGCTCATACAACAGGAAGATTTTCCGCAGGCAATTGACGTCTTGAAAGACGCGATCAAAGCAAACCCGAACGACGCCGAACCGTATCACCAACTGGCGTACATTTATGCGAAGTATCTCAAGAAAACGGATCAGGCTGTCGATTATGCCAACCGCGCCATCGCTCTGAATCCGCGGGACATCGAAGCTTATCAGCGCCTTTGCGAAATCGAACTCGCAGCCGGACAAGAACAAAAGGCGCTCGATGTATTGGATCGCGCGACAAAAGTTCGCAGCGACGACGCGAGTTTCTGGACGCGGCTTGGGAAACTTTACGCTGCCGTTCTTTTTAAGCCCGACTCGCAACCAAAGCCGGACGAATTGAAGCGAGTGAACGAGATTTTCAAAAAAGCGGTGGAAAACGCGAAGGATGATCCGGCGATTCTCAAAGATGTGGCCGATTACTATGCATCGTCCCAGCAGTTAAAGGAGGCGATTCCGCTTTATCTGCGCGTGATCGAGCTGCAACCAGACGATGCCAACGCGCGGGAAAAACTGGCGACCGGGTTCATTTTGACGGATCAGCGCGGCAAAGCGGTTGAACTCCTCGAGCAGATCATCAAAGAGCATCCGGAGAAATATCAGCCTTATGATCTGCTTGCCCAGGTGCTGGATGATGAAGCGCGATCGCTTCAGCGCGAAAACCGACTGGAAGAAGCGAAAGCAAAATTCGCCAAAGTAGCGGCAAATTACGAGCAGAGTCTGTTGATCAATCCTAATCACGCCGGCACCTATTTGCGTCTTGCGGAGTTGCTCCTCGGTCCCCTGAAGGATCCGGAGCGCGCTGTGAAATTCCTCGCCGAAGCCCGGCGCCGGTTTTCGGGCGCGCCGGAGATCGTTTATTATCTGGCCATTGCTCAGCGCGAAGCGAAACAAACCCAGCGAGCGGTAGCGACCTTTGAGGAAGCGCTGCGTGAAGCGCAACTCGACCCGGACAATGAGATCGTAAACGCGAAATTTTACTTCAACTACGGCGTGACCGCCGAGCAGGCAGGGTTATATGACAAGGCAGCCGACTTGCTTCGCAGATCAATCGCGCTCGATCCGGCGAACGCGGCGGAAACTTACAACTACCTTGGTTACATGTGGGCGGATCTCAACGTGCATCTGGATGAAGCCAGGGAGATGATCGAGCGCGCGCTACAAATGGACCCCAACAACGGTTCTTATCTCGATAGTCTTGGCTGGGTTGAGTTTAGGCAGGGAAAGTTTGATCAGGCTTTAGCCGACCTGCTTCTCGCGGCGAAAAACCTGGACCGCGAAGACCCGATTGTGTTCGAACACATTGGCGACACTTATTTGAAATTGCACCGTGTGCCGGAGGCGTTGGAATCGTGGCAGAAAGCGCTCGCGCTCGATCCGAAAAACAAAAAGCTTGCAGAAAAGATTGCGGGCACCAAGACGATGATTAGCACCGGTTCATCGGCAAAGCCCAATTCGACACAGTGATTACGAACCATCTCGTAGATAGCCGGCAAGCGGGCGCTTTGAAATTAGCCCAGCGTTTTAACGCTGGGTCGAGATGTGGTTTTATTTTCCCGAGCCCCGAAGAGAGACGACAGAAATCGCCGTCGTCGACGCCAGCCATGGCGCCTCTTTCGTCCCTGACAGGGGACTTGGCGTTTCTTATTAATCAACCCAGCGTTAGAACGCTGGGCTATTACCGGTGTCGTGAAAGCCGTCGAAGTTACGTCGCTTCGGAAATATCGATCGAGCCGAGGCCTTCTATAAACTAGAGCGACGCATGCCGTATTCATGAACGATTATCCCACAGCCTGGCAGCGCAAGATGATGTGGTCGGCCCTGACCGCCTTCTGCGTTGTTCTTCTCGTAGTGATCGTTGGCACGGTCATCTGGACGAGCGCCAATATTCTCAGCTTCCTCCAGCCAATACTAATCCCGGTCGCCATCGCGGGGATTCTCACCTATTTGCTCGACCCGCTTGTGACCAGAATGTCTCGAGGCACGCTCAATCGCACCAAAGCGGTGGTACTCCTTTTTGCGATCGCCTTTTTTGCTCTGGGTGGATTGCTCGGCTGGCTCGTTCCAACCATCTCAATCCAAAGCGCAAATTTCGCGAAACAAGTCCCTGCCTACACAGAAAAAGCGCGCGATCGCATTGTCGATCTTATCTATCGGTTCGATCAAACGTTCGGGCTATTTGGCGGCGCACATGGAAAGTCTGCTTCGACGAGTCTAACAAATTTGCTCATCGGCCCTGGCTCATCCTCGCCTCAGCCACAACCAACCGCCACGGCGGCGGCTTCACCGGCTGCGTCACAGGCGGTGACGTCAGCAACCGAAACAATCGCGCCCAGTCCCACCAAACTTACCACCGCTGAACGTCAGCGCATTCAGGCTTACGTGGAAAAGCAGATTCCGACTCTCCAGCGCGCGCTTCCCACGCTCGCGGAAAAGTTCTGGGGGATCTTAAAGCAAAGCATCGGCGGATTTCTTGGAGTCACAGGTTTTTTGCTCAGTCTCATCCTGGTGCCGATCTATCTATTTTTCTTGTTAAAAGAGAAGCCACGCATTGAAAAGAGATGGAAAGATTATCTTCCGCTCCGCGCATCACCGTTCAAAGACGAAGTCGCGGAAGTCTTGTCGGAGATCAATAAATACATTACCGCCTATTTCCGGGGACAGCTGCTCGTTTGTGTGGTGGACGGCGTCCTGATCGGGACCGCGTTGACACTTCTGGGACTTAATTTTGCGCCGCTGATTGGGCTAATGGTTGTCGTCCTTACGATGGTGCCGTACCTCGGGATAATCATCTGCTGGGTGCCAGCCGTTCTTATTGCCGCTTTTCAATGGGGCGACTGGGCGCACCCGATCTGGGTAACGGTGATTTTCATCGTGATACAAAATCTCGAAGGCATCTTCTATGCGCCGCGCATTGTGGGAAATTACGTTGGCCTGCATCCAATGACAGTGATCGTGTCGATCTTTGTCTGGGGCCTGATAATAGGTGGAGTGCTCGGGCCTCTCCTGGCCGTGCCGTTGACGGCAACAATTAAGGTTTTACTGGCGCGATACGTCTGGGGCCGTCGTTTGAGGGAGGAGGTTCTGGAATCGATCGAAGAAATTCCTGTCGTCGCAGAATCAGAGGTAGCAACACACTCTTAGGGCGTTTGTGAGCGGTCGGCGGCGACGCGCGGCGCTTTTACCGCGTGGGGAGTTTAGGACACGAGAATGTCGGAAAAGATCAAAGACGCCGGGCACAAAAGTACTGCCCAATTCTTTCCCGATCTCGTGCGTTTCTTCCGCCGCCAACTATCGCCGCGCCGCGTGGCCATTTTATTTGCCGCATCGACAGCCATTGTTCTGCTTGGCATTGCTTCCTTCAGTTACGGTTCAAAACTGTACAAGGACTGGCATCAAAGGCGTCTTTTGCATCGGGCAGAGTCGCTGCTGCAGGAGGAAAAATTTGACCAGGCGGCGCAGAACGCCCGCAAGGTCTTGACGGTAGATCCGAACTCCGTGCCGGCGCGTTACATCCTGGCAGAGGCAGCGGAGAAACAAAACCTTGAGGAAGCCGTGTTGTGGCGCGCACAAATCGCGCAGCTGCTTCCAAAGGATCCCGACAGTCAGCTCAACCTCGCCTCAGCGGCCCTGCGCTTTGGACAGATCGATCTCGCACGAAAAGCGCTGAATGATGTCGTCCCCAACCATCGTGACAGCGCCGCTTTTCACGTCGTTGCGGGCTGGTTGGCCCGCGCCGAAGGAAATCTCGCCGAGCAGGAAGAGCAATTCGCCGCAGCTGTGAAGGAGGAACCGGGCAACGATCTCTACCAGTTCAATCTCGCGGCGCTGCAAATTCAGTCCACTGACATGGAAAAGAGCACAAAAGCCCGCGCCGTCCTCGATCGACTCGGTAAAGTCGCCCCTTTCCGCACCGGGGCGTTGCGAGCGCTGCTCAACGACGCCGTGGCACGCAATGACCTCGCTGCCGCGGATAACTTCGCGCAACAGCTTCAAATGTCGCAGGAGGTCACATTCGGCGATTACTTTCTCTGCCTGACCTTTTATCGAAAACTCGATGAAAAGAAGTTCCGTCCTTTGTTGGAAAGAGTGAAACGTTTTGCTGTGCGCAATCCCTCCGATCTCGCGGCGCTCATGAGCTGGATGAACGAAAATGGTCTCGCCGAGGACGTTGTTAAGTGGATCGACAAGTTATCGAAAGACGAACTTACCTTCCCGCCTGTCTCCATCGCAGTTGCGGCTACATATGCGAACACAAAAAACTGGTCGCGTTTGAAACGCTGGGCGGGGACCGGATCGTGGGGGGAATCTGACTACTTGCGAATTGCCTATCAGGCCATCGCAACGCGGAAATCACAATCCCGCAATGGCGGGATAGTGCACAGTGAATTCGAAAAACTTTGGCGCTCGGCTGAACAAGCAACAAACGAGCAGCCGGAGCACGAACTTGATCTCGCGCGTCTCGCTTCGAAATGGAACCTTGAAAAAGAATCTGAACAACTTTGGCTGCGCGTCGCAAAGAATCCGCCCATGCGCCGTGAGGCCCTCGATGCGCTGCGCAGGCTATGTCGCACAAATGACAATCTCGAAAAACTCTATGACACTCTCCAACGCCTGCACGAAAGCTCTCCCACCGAGGCGCCGATCACTGCCGACCTCGCGCGACTCGGCCTCAACATTGAGCAAAACACAAAAGAGTCCCATGATCTGGCCAAAGAGGCTTACGACCGCGCGCCAAACGAACTAAACTGCGCCGTAACTTACGCGTACTCCCTTTATCTCCTTGGCCGAAGCGCCGAGGGCCTCGGGATTATACAAAAATTGCCGCCAGACCAGTTACACGATCCGCACGCGGCCGTTTACGTTGCGTTGTTACTGGCCGACGCAGGCCAAATCGAAGGAGCAAAGGAGTACATCGCTGCCGCTGATGCCGGAAAGATTTACGTCGAAGAAAAGAAACTGATCGACGAAGCCAAAAGCAAACTCGCGGCAGCTTCCGCAACTCCATCGCCAGCAGTCTCCCCCAGCCCTGCCCAGCTGAGTTCGACGCCAACGGCTTCGCCACGTTGAAGCGTTGAAGGGTTAAATCGTTGAATCGTCAACTCCCACCCGTTGTAGCGATGTAACGAATCACGCAGGCTTGTCCCGCGCTTTCTCCTCTCTTGCGATTGCCTTTGTCCAATGCGCGATGTCCTCTGAATCCATATGGACGCGTTGCTCGAGCCGCGCATCGCGAAATCCCCGCTCTCGGATGTCCACCAAATATTGCTTTCGCGAAAGCAGCGTGCCGCGGCAGAGCCGATCAGAGCCAGGAGCGGGTCCTTCATTTCGGAGCCGCACAAGCAGATCATCCATAACCGCGGCGGAGATTTTTCCGCGCTCGCTTGGATAAATGTAACCGAACAACACCAAGTGGCTGAGCAACACCCGCCAATCGGGACCAAAACGATGAACCAAATGCGGCCAATCAATTTTCTCTGCACAGCTCTGAAGAATATGCGCAATATCGGCGCCATCGAACCGTTCGCGTTCCATGATGTACGCCTTCATCCAAATCATCTCCTCGGGTGCACAAAGTTTCACGTGCAAGCCAAGCAATTCGTCATTCTGCGCGCGCTCAAACCAAGAATCGTCAACGTCGCATAATCCGTTCCCAGCACGAAAAATCAAGTCGATGTAGTTCCGGCTGCATCCGGCCTTGGCCAGCCAATGTGGAAAAGTTTTTTCCGTTTTGTATCCGGCGCGGGCGAGCGCATCGATGGCTATATCGACATGATGGGGTCGAACGTATAGATCGAAATCTTTCGATCGTCGCGAGATACCTGCATACGCCTCAACCACGTACGCGCCACCGATTAAAAACGGAACGTTCGCATCCTGTAGCGCTGCCATTGATTTCCGATGAAAGTCATCGCGTCCGCCTTTCATCTTTGAGCGGGGTCCTCTCTTTGCGGCCATCACCCATCATAACGCAATCGAAACCGACAACGGCTGCATTCATGGCCAGTGCCGCCAGTTTGCGAAGATGCCTTGGAGGGGCGAGCTCCCGCGAGCCCGAGCAAGTGGCGTGGCAGATCTCCTCCGGCAAAAAGCGTCCATCGAGACCGGCGATTTCGTTTCTTTAAGACGATGGCTAAACGAGCATTACGGATCGCCGCAACTGCGGATCTTCATTATGGCAAGCATTCGCGCGGGATGCTGAACGAAGCATTTACCGAGATCTCACGCAGCGCTGATGTGCTGCTGTTGTGTGGCGACCTCACAGATTACGGCCTGCCCGAAGAAGCGGAGGAACTCGTCGCCGATATTCGCGCTGCCGTGAGAATTCCAATGCTCGCCGTTCTGGGCAACCACGATTTTGAATCGGGGCAGTCCGATCTTGTTTGTAAAGTTCTCGATGACGCCGGTGTCAACGTGCTCAATGGTGAGGCCATTGAAATTGCAGGAGTCGGGTTTGCCGGAATCGCCGGTTTCGGCGGTGGTTTCGGCCGGCGAATGCTGAACGCGTGGGGTGAGCCGCTGATTAAAGCATTTGTGCAAGAGTCGATTGCGCACGCCGTTCGCCTGGAACAGGCGCTTACCAAATTGCAAACCGAACGACGGATCGCAGTCCTGCATTACTCTCCTATCCGTGCGACGCTGGAAGGAGAAGATCCGGAAATTTTTGCCTTTCTCGGTTCCAGCCGATTAGAAGAACCAATCAATCGATTCCGGGTCAGCGCGGTTTTTCACGGTCATGCCCACAACGGTATCCTCGATGGAAAAACTTCGACGGGCATTCCTGTTTATAATGTCTCAGCACCGGCGCTTCGGAAAACCGGAAAGCCTTACCGGATCGTCGAGGTGTGAACTGTAGGCCGTCCGCCGCGACGGACGCCAATCGACGCGGTGTCCGCTATCCAGTTAGCGCTTTCGTCGCCAGCACACGCCACGCTTCCACATCGGCGCGGTTTTGAGTGGGTGAGATGCACCGGGTAGCCTTTATGGACTCAAAAGTAACTTCCGAAAACGGCAGCTTAATTGACTGGGCCAGTTGGCGCCGTGCCAGGACCGACATCTTCTTGTAGAGGAGGCTCAAATGCGGCTTGAGCTGGTAATCGGACGAATCTTGCGCAGTATCGCGAATCATTTCGTTGAGTTGCTGCAATTTTCTATCCAGCGCGAATTGCACGAAGAGTGTTTCGATAAACTCGCCGGACTGGCAGACCTCGAGCACCTTCGCCCGGACGGGTCGGCAACCGCTTACGGCTTTCGCAATTACTTCTTCGGCTTCCACTCGATCTGAGCCGACATAAATCGTCATGTGCGGCTCAAAGAGCGGTGCGTTATATCGGCGCGCGAGATCGTTGATCACGCCTTGGAAGAAACTGCGCGCCGGCCCGGTCGGAATAAGCCAGTAAGCAATAACGATTCGTCTGGACACAAGGAAGAAAAGATCTGCGGTTCAATCCCACTTCTGTAATTCAACAATATTTCCTTCCGGATCTCTCGCATAGACAACGCGAAGGACGCCAACACTATCTACTTTTGTTGTGGCAATCTCTCCCACGGCACCGCCACCGGCTGCGATCACCGCCTGCAACGCCTGGTTCACATCGTCGACCGCGAACGCAATATGAGCGAATCCGCACTGGTTCGCAGCCGGCACCTTGCCTTCAATTAATTGGCTGTAGCTGAAAATCTCAAGCGTGGGGCCATCGTCGCCGCACCCCGGCAGACGGAGATGAACGCCGCGAAGATGCGCGTACCGAAGCGAAGTCACTTGATCGAGCCAGGCACCCGACATGTCCCGTTCCGGGCCTTTGGGAATACATCCGAACACGTCGGAATAGAATTGCACCAGCCTTTTCCAATCTCTGGCAATCAGATTAGTATGAACATATTTGGCGTGGATTGGCATTGTTTCCTCTCTTGCTAAAGTTTTCCGAACATTAAACCGTAGTCTTGTTTCATGCCGACGAATGTTCTTGGAACAGAGCTGAAATGTTGCTGTCGCGATCCGGTTACTGGGTTTTATCGCGACGGCTTCTGTCGCACTGGTCCGGAAGACGTTGGGCTGCATACCGTTTGCGTGAAAGTGACACGTGAATTTCTCGATTTTTCCGTGCTCGACGGAAACGATCTGGTCACGCCACGCCCGGAATGGGGATTCCCCGGGCTGAAGCCGGACGACAAATGGTGTGTCTGCGTCACGCGCTGGAAAAGCGCGCTGGATCATAACCGGGCTGCCCCTGTCGATCTTGACGCGACGCACTCCTCCGCGCTGGAATTCGTCACATTGGAAGAACTAAAAGCGCACGCGCTGAGGGGCTGACCGGTCTTAGACCGCCGCTACAATTTCCCTTCTGGAAAAACGATTGAATCGCGCTCAGGGTAACGCCGAATTGAAATTGCCGTTTAGTCTTTTTCTGGCGCTGCGATATTTGAAGCCGAAGCGCACGTTTCTCTCAATCATCACGTTGATTTCGGTGCTCGGCGTGATGCTCGGTGTGACGGTGCTCATTCTCGTGATTTCGGTCATGACCGGGTTTGACCGCGAGCTCCGCCAGAAAGTGATCGATTTCGATGCGCACATTCTGGTGAGCACAGAAGACGTCTTGCGCGACTGGCGAACGCTCAAAACGAAAATCGACAACACGCAGGGCGTGGTTGCGACGGCTCCCTACATCCAGGGGCCGGTGATCGTGGAGTTTCAAAACCGGCGGCTCGCGCCGCTGATGCGCGGTGTCGATCCTGTGCAGGAAGAGAGCGTGATTCCCCTGACAAAGTTCATCAAATACGGCAAGCTCGATCTGGAGGGCGATTCGACCGTCCTTGGAGTTGAGCTCGCGCGTAAATTGCAGATTAACATCGGTGACAAACTGACGATCTATTCGCCGGGAAATCTCGGACAGATTCTAAATTTCATTAAAAAACTGGAGAGCGCGAAAGGGGAGGAAGAAAAAAAAACAGTCGACGAATTGCGCGATGTAATCCTGCCGAAAGAACTGACCGTTACCGGCATCTTTGAAACCGGTCACTACCTGCACGACTCTGAATTTCTTCTCGTGCCGATTTATGTCGGTCAAGAGTTATACGGCCTGGGAGACGCGTTGCACGGCATCACCGTTAAGACCGACAATCCGTACAGTGCCGAGCGGGTAAAACAAGCGATCCAACGATTCCTCGAGCCGCCCGAATACGCCCAGACTTGGATCGACATGAACCGTCAGTTTTTTGAAGCGGTGCGGCTCGAGCGCACGGTGATGTTTTTTCTCTTGTTCTTCATCGTGGTCGTCGCGGCATTCGGGATCATGAGCACACTCATCACCGTGACGGTGCAAAAGCGGCGCGAGATCGGAATCATGAAAGCGCTCGGGGCAAACATTGCCCAAATCATCTGGGTTTTTCTCGGCCAGGGAACAGTCGTCGGCCTTTTCGGGACAATCACTGGCCTGGGGCTCGGGATGACGTTGATCCGCTACCGCAACGAATTCAGTCACTGGCTTGCATCGACGTTGCACATCGAGATTTTTCCGCGCGAGGTCTATCAATTTTCGTCGATCCCGGCAGAAGTTATTCCGAAGGACGTTGCCATCATCTGCATCAGCGCATTTTTTATCTGCTCATTTGCGGCTTTGATCCCCGCGTACTTCGCCGCGCGTCTCGATCCGGTAAAAGCGCTGCGTTACGAGTAATCTGATTTCTTATTCCTGCTCGCCTGCCGCGCCGTAGCTTGGCGAAGGCGGGTGCTCTTGCTCGTAATCGAATTCACAAAAGCCTCGAGTGTGCGAAACACATAATCGTATCCCTCCGGCCATTCGCTTTGGCGTGGGCCGGCCACGTTAAGAATGTTGATCTTGTGCTTGCGAACAAGATCGGCAATCGACCTCGCAGCTTTTTCAGTGGAAATCTTTGACGCATCGATTAGTCGGTGTGGCCGTTGTTGCTCAACGCAGAAGCGAACCGTTTGTTCGGTCCCGCCACTCAACTTGCCGGAGTAAATAATGACGGTTCCCGCAGAATCTTTTACGTTTTGTAAAGTTCGCTCGGTGAATCCACCATGTTCCAATTCCTTGAGTGGATAACGATCGGGAATTCTGCCTAATTCATCGAAACGGCCGGCAGGACACCAACCTCCACAATCGATTCTGTGCTTCAGTGCGACATCGAGCGCAGCGCGATCGACGCCCGTCTGTCCGCCGGAAATTATTTTCACCTGTCTCTAGGCGCGTTTAGTCGCCGGTGGGAACGATGTCCGCGCGTTCGACCATTATGATCACCGTTCGTTCAGGCGCGCGCGTGCGATGGCGCACACCTTTGGGCACGACGAAGCCCTGCTTCGGCGCAAGATCGACCACGCGATCTTCGAGATCTATTAGGAAATGTCCGTCGAGAACGAAAAAGAATTCATCGATGTCTTTGTGTTCGTGCCAGTGATACTCGCCTTCCACAATTCCCAGCCGCACGACGGCGTCGTTCACTTTACAAAGAGTTTGGTTGTACCACTTGTCTTTGCAGGCATCGACGAGTTTCTGCACGTCGATCAATTCGAGAGGTCCGTGCAAAATGTTCAGGAATGTTTTGTACGGAAAATCTTCGACGTTCTTTTGCGAGGCCATAAAGCGAATTTAACCACAGAGTTCGCGGAGTTCGCAGAGAAAACAGAAGAATTACTTCGTGACCTTCGTGTTCTTCGTGGTGAAAGACGATTTACTCTTCGCCGTCGAAGTAATCGATCGGCTCCGAACGCAAGAAGCGACGTTCGGGCGACCGAACGAGCCATTTGTTGCTGTCCGGATAATAACATGATTCGCCAATCGGATTATCAGCGATCACGTAGTAAATAAGATCGACATCGCCTGAGTTGATGATTTGGTGCGGTTCGTTCGGCCCGAAAATGAACGCATCGCCCGCGATAACGTCCGTCGATCCATCTTTATCACGGACGCTGCCCTTGCCGCTAATGATCAAATACATTTCCCACTGCGCCGAGTGCCCGCCCATCGGAAAATTCGATTTGCCCGGCGGCATTCGATTCCATTCGAGATCAAACGGCCATCGCTTCGCCAAATCGAGCGACTCCGGATCGCGGCCGAGCGCTTCCGAAATTTCCTTGAACGAAACCGCGAATTTCCCCTTCGGCGATTGCCACGGCTCTTCCTTAACCTTGTTAACGTTGACTTTGTTCACGTCTTTATTGCACCACGAAGGTCACGAAGATCACGAAGACAGGAGAAGATTTTTTTAATTTTGTTCAAACCTTCGTGTTCTTCGTGGTGAAAATCTATTCCTCTCCATCGAAATAATCGGCCTCCATTCCTTTCACGATCACTTCCTCGTTGCCTTCCTTCCAGACCGCGAACTTGCCGCTGTCCGGATAATGACATTGGTCGCCGATCGGATTGTCGGCGATTACGTAATAAACAAAATCTTCATCGCCGGCATTGCTGAGCTGGTGCGCTTCGCCGGGCCCGAAGAAAAACGCGTCACCGGCCTCGACGATTGTCGATCCATCTTTGTCGCGCACGCTGCCTTTGCCCGAGGCGACGAGATAATGCTCCGACTCGGCTGAGTGCGAATGATATGGGCAATAAATTTTCCCTTTTGGAATTGAAACCAGCGCGAGATCGAACGGCCATCGCTTCGCCAAATCGAGCGACTCCTTTTCCCGACCGAGCGCGATCGAGATGTCCTTCACGAACTTATGGAACTTCCCCTTCGGCGATTTCCGCTCCTGCCACTCGACATCTTTAAGATTTACTTTGCGCATATTTCAGGGTATTTCGAAAATCTCGAATTGATTGGCGATACCGCGGAGGGAACGCGTCTGGGGCGTCGCAGCAATGCCGTTTTTCTGCAGTAGTTTGCAAGCCTCACTGTCTACAACCACCTGCCTGGTCGCGAAAATGGAACGCGACGTCGCAAGACCCTGCACGCGGGACGCGATATTAACTGTCTGCCCAAAGTAGTCCTGTCGATCATTGAGCGAAACGGCCAGACAAGGCCCCATGTGGATGCCGATTTTGAGAAGCAAATCGCCATTTAAATCCTTCACCGCCTCCCGCATCTTGAAGGCTGCCGCCATCGCCCGGTCTGGTGTGGGAAAGGTCGCCATCACTGCATCGCCAATCGTCTTGACCACGGCTCCTCCTTCCGCCGCCACAATTTTATTCAAGACCCGGAAATGAGCGCGCACGAGATCAAAGGCAGCCAGGTCGCCAACTCGCTCATAAAGTTCGGTGGAGCCTTTGAGGTCAGTAAAGAGGAAGGTCAGGCTCGTGATCTTGAGCCGCTGGTCCACGGCGAGCGTATCAGTGCGATAGATGTCGCGGAAAGTTTGATTAGTCAAAAGGCGCTTCGCGGTCAGGAATGGACGCCGCTTGCCGAGGAGATCGTGAAGCTTATCGCCGGCCATCCAAATGCCCGGCAAGGTGCGCGAACCTGAGCGGTTCTCCAGAAAAATGCGCAAAGGGCCAGGCCGCATTTCGACCGTGCCAGTCGGCGCATGGTCTTTGGTCATGACAAAAGCGAGCGACTGCTGTTCGCGGGCCGGCTCGCCCTTCACATCGATGAACTGCGACATGTGGGCGACAGGGTCGAAAACGATCAAGAATGCTTCGGGCGCCACCAGCGAGACCTCCATCTTTTCGCCCGGCGGAAGTTCGACGGTCTGCAACGTGATTTCCTTGATCAGTTTTGCCAATGTCTTGTCATCGGGCAAATCAACGCCTGAACTCCAAAACAACTGTCTGAAGTATTCAATCCACGGCAGCGTCTGCGGATTGTGCGCGGCAATCTTCCGCACCCGTGGGCTGATGGTAAACGTGACCTCCACCATCTCGTCGAGCGTCGGCTCGTAGGCGGCCGCGCAAAGAGCGCAGCTATAGTCGGCCTGATTTACGGTCTTCAGCGTCGAGCCCGAATTGAGGACGCCGCCGCAACCGGGACAGAGAATGTTCCACGATAGGTCGAAGATACCGAGCTGCGCGGCGTGCAGAAAAGCGGCAATTACATCCTCCTCATCCAGCTTATGCTCAGCGGCAAAGGCAAGAGCATTGATGCGGCAAAGCGCACGGTCCGGTGCGTTCGCGATCAGTCTTTCGATAGCGCTAACCGGTTTTGGTTTGGCCGATTTCCGCAAAGCGGCAAAGAGTGCTTCGGTTTCGCGGGAAAGCTTCATGGCGCAATCGTGGTAATTGTCGAAGCAGTCACGGTGTGATCAAAAGAATGTAAACCAAGTCACGATGAAAAGCAGTTTCCAGAATTCAAGCCGTCGCGAGATCAAACGGATGCCGCCTGGCCAGATCGAGCGACTCCGTGTCATTTGTTTTGATTTCTAATGCATTGGAGCCAATGCCTAGCGAGAGCCTTGAGTCTGTCGGTATCGTGTAGGTCCTTGACAACATCAAAGACGTAAAGCGATAAACTTTCACCTTTGAGTTGAAGCGCGATATTAATCGCCCCCAGCAGCTCCGAACCACCTTCGCCTTGATCTTTTTGCTCTAACTTGATTACAGTCCCATAAGATATTGAGTCCGCACTTTCATCGACGACTCCGAGTGGGACACGTCCTTTAACTTCGAAAAGACTCGGCACTTTCGAGTGATCCACAACATTGCCTTGCTGCGAGCGAACGTAATCCTTGAAATCCGCGAACTCTTCGCTCGACAAGGTTCGGACTGCGTGCTGAGCGATCAGATAGCGGCTGAATCCTTTGTGTTTGCCTTCCTTATATTTTTGCCACTCTGCATTTGGAACGAAGTACGCGATTGTTTGGACACTCGATGGATAGCCTAGTGTGAGCATGACGCACAATTGAAAATCGCGTGAGCACACGTCAGTATAGCCGTCCAGCGGTGCGAAATCGATGGAGCTACGCTCCCGTGGGTCTCGGAAAGACCCACAATGCTGTGCCGCAACGAGTGAGGAAGCGGCAAGCGCGAGAAGAGCCGCACTGTAGACACACTTCATAAGAAGTTGACCATCTTCACAGCTTCAATTTTTTCGGCAGCTTTTGTTTGAGCTTTTCGAGGGGCTCGAAGAGGTCGCCAAGTTTTTCGACGCGAGTGATTACTTTGTCGGAGCGGAATTTCAGGAGATCGGCTTTTTTCTTTTTCAGGCAGGTTGCGACTTCATCCCAGCTGACGGGAGTGGAAACGGTGGGTTCTTCCCTGGCACGAAGTGAATAAACAGAGATGGTCGTTTTGTGTTCGTCGTTCTGGCTCCAATCGACGAACACTTTTCCTTTTCGCACGGCCTTCGACATGTTCGAGGTCACAAGATCGGCATGTTCGCTTTCGAGGTGCTGAGCCAGCGCGCGCGACAGATCTTTCGTCTGATCGTAGGTGACCGCCGTATTGAGCGGCACGTAAACCTGCAAACCTTTTGAGCCACTCGTCTTTGCGAATGACTTCAGTTTCATCTTGTCCAACAGATCGCGCAGCCAAAGGCCGACCTGGCAGCATTGGACGATGTCAGCCGGCGGGCCCGGGTCGAGATCGAACACCATCATGGTGGGACGTTCGATATTGTTCTTGTGCGAAAGCGAAGTGTGCAACTCGAGATCGGCGAGGTTTGCCGCCCACACGAGCGTGGGCAAATCCTGCGCCAGGCAGTAGTTCATCGTGCGATTGTTGCTTTCGCTCCACACTTTCGCCGTCTTCACCCACTTCGGTCGATGCGAAGGACAATTCTTCTCGTAAAAAAACTCGCCTTCCACGCCGTCAGGATAGCGCTTCATGGTCAGCGGCCGATCCTTGAGATGGGGCAAGAGGACCGGCGCGATGCGGATGTAGTAATCGATCACCTGGCCTTTGGTGAATCCGACCTTCGGATAAAGCACCTTGTCCAGGTTCGACACCTGAATCTTGCGGTCTTCGACGATTAGTTCGGCCTTATTTGGCATGGTCGGAGTCTCTTAGCCACGGATTCACACAGATTCTCACAGATAAAGTCCAATCTACAAATCACGCGAAAAACCGTTCGGGTGATAGCATGGGCTGCGGTTTGCAAATGCGCGCGACGCAATGTTCCCAGCTTTCGTGACCGCTCAGGATTTCGATTTCGACGCGCAGAAAACAAATCGGAACTTTCACTTCCGGTTCAGGCAAATGCGGCATCCGCACGGCGTCTTTCTCCGTCGTAACGATCATCGCCAGATCGCGGCGAAGACAGCGATTGATGAATGTGGTTAGCTCCGCTTCGGTATAGTAGTGATGGTCGATGTAGCGTTTTGCAAGATCGACATGTGCGCCAAGTTTTTTTAATGCGCCTTCGAAGCTCTCAGGGGCGGCTATGCCGCAAATCGACCCAATGAAAGCGTCGCGCAAGCGCTCGAGCGGCAGCCGTTCGCCAGTGAAAACATTCTGAAGATAGAGCGGTTTATGCGCACACTCGATAATCTCGGCAGTGCGATTGTAACGCCGGATACGTTGGATGAGCGCGTCATTAGACGTCCCGGTGCTTTTAGTGATAAAAATATAGCTCGCGCGCCGAAGATTTCGCGGGGCTTCGCGCAGCATGCCGCGCGGAAGCAGGAATTCATTTCCAAATGGCGCCTGCCGATCCACCAGCACGATATCCAGCCGATGTTTGAGATGGAGATATTGCAAGCCGTCGTCGAGCAGAAGCGTATCGACTTTCCATTTGTCGATGGCAAGGAGACCGCTTTTCACTCGATCTTTGTCCACGAGCACGACAACGTCCTTCAAATTGTGCGCCAACATGTAAGGCTCGTCGCCGGCGGTACGTGAATCGAGGAGCAGAGATTTGCCGTCGGACACAATCCTCGGCGGATCAACCATGCTTCGGCGCAGTCGATCCAGCCAGCTTCGTTTCCGCGGAACGCTCTTGTAACCGCGGCTCAAAATGGCAACGCGCCGGCCACCCGCCTGCAGGGCACGCGCAAACTTTTCGACGATCGGCGTCTTGCCCGTGCCGCCAACGGTGAGGTTGCCGACGCTGATAACGAGACAACCGAGCGCCCGCTCGCGGAGAATTCGTTTCCTGTAAAAGTAAAGGCGAAGCTGAACGAGGCGTTCGTAAACGAACGACAGCAGATAGAGAATTCCACGCAAGATCGAAGCGCGAATGCCGTGACGACGCTCGAGAACAACGTCGATGCCGAACTGTTCCAGATTTTCAAGCCGGCGGCCCATTGGAAGTGGTGATTAGTGCTGGGTGATCGGTGATCGGACAAGACGTGCGCCGTTGTTGTCGGCAGTAGCAATAATCGTCCGGGAAGACGTTGATCCTGCGGAGCGCTTCATCGCACTCGCGATTCGATCTCGATCTTCCAGCGTAATCGCGCAGATTGTCGAGCCGCTGCCGCTGAGGAAGGCGCCAACCGCGCCAGCTTTTTCGGCAGCGGCAATAACGCGGGGCAGGAACGGAATCAGCTTTTGTCGGTATGGCTGATGGAGGTGGTCTCCGAAAGCACCGCCCAAATTATGATAATTGCCCGACGCAAACGCGGCTGTAATCGCACATGCATTCGCACAGTTTTTCACGGCAGCCACACGCGTTATTCGTGACGGCAAAATCCGTCTCGCCTTCGATGTGGTGATTTTGAGGTCCGGAATCAAGAGCACGAAAGATAACCGCGCTGAAACGTCGAAACGCTGGACGGTCTGACCCCGCACAACAGTGAATCCGCCAAAGATTGCCGGCGCCGCGTTGTCGGGATGTCCTTCCAACTGGGCGCACAGTTGAAAGATCGACAAGCGATCGACGCGATTGCCGGTTAAAGCATTCAAAGCCTGCAACACGCCAAGGCGCACCGTGACGCTGCTCCCTAAACCGCGAGAAGGAGGAATATTGTCCGTGATCGATGCGGAAAATGAGAATGGCGCGCGCCGAGTGTGCTGGAAAAACAAATCTGCTGCCTCTTCTACAACAGCCTGTGGCCGGGATTTTGCGCCTCTGGTTACGATCACATCGTTATAAATGCGCAGCGCGACCCCGAGACAATCGAAGCCCGGACCAAGATTGGAAGTGCTGGCCGGAACGCGAACGGTAACTTGTTGCATAGGTTAGCCCCGCCGCAGCGGGGTGCACGGCGACGCTCTACGATGCGGAGTGTAACGACACCCAGTCTGGGCGGCAACCGATCCGTGACGCAATGCCGATTTGCAAGTACGCCGTAAAAGGTTAGCGCCGACCGATGAAAACCGAATCGAAGTGGATCGAAGCAGCCTTACTTCGGGATTTCGAGGCAGAGGGAACCGATGCGCATCGGCTCTGCACGATTGATGACGGTTGGGTGGAACGCTTCGGACGCGATGTCCTCATCTCATTCAAGAGGGTGCTGGCACGCGAGCGTTTAATTCAGGAGCTGCAGTCGTGGGCAAGCACTGTCCAGTTCGAGGTTGGACGCGTTTTCGCCCGGTTCGTCCCTCGCAAAAACGAAGAGCGCGAATCTCCGCGTCTCATATTTGGCGATCCAGCCCAGAATTTGCAGACAATCGCCACCGAGCGACATCTTAAGTTTGGGGTCGACTTCGGGGCGGGCTATTCCGTGGGGTTCTTTGTCGACCAGAGAGAAAACCGGCGTCATGTGCGTCACATTGCGCCAAAGCGGCTTCTGAATTGTTTTGCCTATACCTGCTCCTTTTCTGTTAGCGCCGCTTACGTGGGAGCAAGCACGCTCAATGTTGATCTCTCCAAGAAATCGCTGGCGCGGGGTCGAGAGAATTTTGCGCTGAACAGCCTGCCAACCGCCGATCATCGGTTCATCGCGGACGATGTGCTGGCGGTGTTGCCGCGACTTGCTCGCAAGGGGGAGAAATTTGATGCCATCATTCTCGATCCGCCGACCTTTTCGCGATCACCCGGAGCAAAAGCGTTTCAGGTTGAAAATGATTTTGAGAAATTGCTCATGGATGCTCTCGATCTGGCGGAGCGAGATAGCCACCTCTTGCTCTCGACCAATTGCTCCACGCTGCGAGAGCATGCGCTGGAAGTAATGGCCCGCTATTGCCTCAAGGCAGCGCGACGCGCGGCCAAGTTTCATCGACAGCCTCCCCTGCCCGATTTTCCACCGGGCACGGGCGCAAGCTCGATTTGGCTGGCTTTGCGTTAACAAGGTCGATGCGCGCAAAGAACGGTCAGAATTCGAATCATTAAGCGACATGGATCAATCATCTGCTGAAGTGTTGGCCGAGTTCCCGGAACGCGGGTTGCACTGGGCGAAAGAACAGTTCGAGACCGTTCTCAGCGAGACTGAGGATTACGTGCGCGAGAAACCAGCAGAATCTCTGCTCTGCGCGCTGGCAGTGGGATACATTCTGAATCGATTGCCGGTTGGCCGAATTCTGGGCGGCCTTTTACGCCTCGTTATCGTCGCGTTGAAACCCGCGATCTTAATTTACGGCGCCACGAAGCTCTTTCAGGCGGTGCAGGAAGAAGAATCGTAAAATCGTAAAATCGGGTTCGGCGTTTTAACGATTTTACTCTCTTAAGGCTTCACGCGTCTTCGAGGGTAAAACCAATCTTCAGTGTCACCTGCCAATGAGCGACTTTCCCGTCCTCGATATATCCGCGAGTCTCCGCCACCTCGAACCACCGCATGTTGCGCACCGTTTTCCCGGCACGCACCAGCGCGTTTTTCACTGCCTCCTCGAATCCGTTTGGCGACGAACCAACCAATTCAATTTTTTTATAAATATGCTCAGACATTTGGCCGTTATTCTCTAAGGAAGCGACCGAAAAACAATAAAAACCGATCGACAGCTGGTTTATGGGACCTGTGTCTCCCGGCGATCGGCGGACTTCAGTAGCGGCCCAGTCCGAAAATCGATATTTTGCTTTACAGACCAGGGATGAGTTCGGCAGCCTCGGTGTCGTGCGAAGGTCGCCGGCTGCTTGTTTAGTGGTCCTAGTTGCTCTCCCTTGCGTCCATGCTCAGGACCAGGAAAGCAAACTCGTCGATCGGCTCCTTCGGCCGGACACGACGCTGCGCAATAATGCGCAGAACAAACAATTTACCGCCGATGGCGCATCAATAAATAAAAAGGCAACCGTTGGCACATTTTATATCCGGAAAAAGTCGAACTCTAAGAGTTTTGCCGGAACTCGCGACTTTTCGGCGCGGCAATTCGATTCTCAATCTTTCCACGGCACGCACAGCGCATCTGGAATTTCTTCACAGCAAGCGATCGGAAATTCTCGTCCTGCTTATGCAACTCGCACGGCGCGCGGTCCCCGCGATGTCCCTCAAAATAACAAAAAGGTCGCCAGCCGTTCTTACGCGGAGAACCGGCCTTTCCTTGATCAAGGTAAAAGTCAAAAGTCGCTCAACAGGAAGAATGCGCCGCTCACGATCGAGCAGGTGCGCGAGTTGCTGAACAAAAACAAGTAGCGCACGAGCTCGGTGCGCTATTCTGTGGTCAATCATGCAACCGGATGAAGCTCTCGCGTTTTTAAAACAAGGCGCCGCGCAGATCATCAGCGAGGATGAACTGCGCGCGAAACTCGCGCTCGGGCGTCCGCTCCGCGTAAAACTGGGGGTCGATCCAACCACCTCTGATATTCATCTTGGTCACAGTATCGTCCTGCGAAAGCTGAGGCAGTTTCAAGAACTGGGTCACCAGGCGGTTCTGATCATCGGTGATTTCACTGGAATGATCGGTGATCCGAGTGGTCGCTCCGCCACCCGCCCGCAATTAACGCATAAGGAAGTAATGGAAAATGCTGCAAGTTATCGTGAGCAGGCATTCAAGATTCTTGATCCGGTACGCACGGAGACCGTTTGCAATGGCGACTGGTTTCGAGCGATGTCGTTCGAAGACGTCATTCGCCTGAACAGTCGAGTTACGCTGCAACAAATGCTGCAGCGCGAGGATTTCCGAACCCGGATTGACAACCAACAAGCAATCCGCGCACACGAAATTCAGTATCCGATCATGCAAGGCTGGGACTCGGTGATGGTGAAAGCGGATGTCGAGCTCGGCGGAACGGATCAGCTTTTTAACATTTTAGTAGGGCGTGACTTCCAAAGGGAGGAAGCTCTGCCGCAGCAAGTCGTCTTTCTTCTTCCAATTCTCGAGGGCTTGGATGGCTCCAAAAAAATGAGCAAAAGCCTCGGCAATTTCGTCGCTATCAACGAGGCCGCGGCAGACATGTTCGGGAAGCTGATGAGCATCTCCGATGAGTTAATGGCGCGCTATTATCCATTGCTGCTTGATCGTCCCCTGGCGAGCGATGCGCATCCGCTCGACGCCAAGAAGCAACTCGCCTTCGAAATCGTGAAGACTTACCACTCGACCGACATTGCTCGAAAAATACTCGACGAATGGAACACGCGTTTCAGCAAGCGCGAACTGGAGCACGCCAACCTGCCGATCTTCTCAGCCAGCGCCTCGCTGGAAAAACTTGAAGCTGTCGGGCTCGTCTCGAGCGTTTATCGGGAAGTGTTTAACCTCCAAAAATCCCGCAGCGAGGCGTCGCGTCTGATTAAACAAGGAAGCGTGGAACTCGATGGAGTAAAAATTCGCGACCCAAAGGCAATAATCACGCTTGAGGCCGGCAAAGTTCTTCGCCTCGACAAGACGCATGCCGTGCGAATCGGTTAGAGATCTGCGTACAGCAAAGAGCCACGCAAGCATTGGCCGCGTGGCTCTTCGAATTTTTCTTTTACTCAGGCCGTAGCCGTCTGGAGGATCGGCATAACGCGCGCGTGCTCAAGATAGCTTGCCGCGATGCCTTCGAAGTGCGCCCGGATGCTGCGTAGTTCCGCGGTCACGAAACTATCGACGAACCGCAAGCGCCGGTCCAGCCAGGCAAATAGCTTGTTCTTAATCTCGTAGTGGACAGCTAGAGTGACCTCAGTGCAGTTTGGGCGGACCTCAGCGAAATCGACGATCCCCATGAGGTTAATATTTCCACCCACGGATTCGAACGAATACTGATTAGGCGAGTCGCTTTCCACCGACAACAGGACCGTGTGAGCCTCAAATCCAAGAGGGCCGCGAAAGCTAAAATCGACCGTCTTAGACGAGGTCACGGTAGCCCTTGTCACCATCAGGAATTGTCGTCGGTAGGATTGGATACTGGCAAGACGAGCCTTGCACTCCGCCAACGGCTGACTCATGTGTAAGGTTTTTTGTAGGAGCATAGGAATAAGGGTTTATTGCGTTGAACTTTAAGCAATCGCGATGCCATCGCGTTTCCCCAAAGGAAAACGGTGAAGAGCCCGCTAATTGTGTATAATTTCTTTACACTTTTGTATCTGGTCAACACGCTAAAGCCTCTTGGTCGAATCAATCATAAGTCGCCAGTCAGCGGGTAATTCCATCAGATTTTGACCTAAGCCACCAAACAATGGAATGTTGAGCATCTTCTTCAAGATATCGGCATTGGTCGCGGCGGCTATGTGGCTCGAAGTCGGAACGCCATTTAGGGCGACACCAACACAACGCAACTTGTGCTGAAGAACGCTTCGCACTGTGAGCGCCGTGTGATTAAGACAACCGAGCTGGTTCTGCGCGACTACCAGGATTGGCAGCCCCATCTCAACGGCCAAATTGCTCACGAAATAGTCAGCTCGAATCGGCACGAGCCAGCCCCCAACTCCTTCGACGATGACATGTTCAACGCGATTTTGAATTGCGCGAAGAGCGGCAAGGATCTGCTCGATGTCGATATTCACCTCTTCCATAAGGCTGCCGACAATGGGCGCGGCCGGTGTCTTCAGCCAGACGGGATTAACATCATCGATTATCAGACCATCGCTGCTGGCTGCCAGCAAAAGCTCGGCATCCCGACGGTCTCCGCAACAGATCGGCTTCATTCCAGCGCAGCTTGTTCCCGCCACGCGCAATAGACGCAACAACTGGACCGCAGTGTGTGTCTTCCCCACGCCGGTATCTGTCCCGGTAATGAAAAGGCTCACGCGACCTGCTTTATGCGCTCGGATGCGGTTGTCGCTCGACTCGAGCCGATCGTTTGCATTATCGAGCGGAAAATCTTCGCCCCATCTGCGCTGCCCAGCCGCGCGTCCGAGGCGCGATCAGGATGAGGCATCAAGCCAAATACGTTTCCCTCGCGATTGCAGATGCCGGCGATGTTTTCAATGGAACCATTCGGATTCGCTTCGGGAACAATCCGGCCGTTCCTGTCGGCATAGCGCAAGATCACTTGTCGATTGGCGTTAAGCTCACGCAACGTCTCGGAGTCCGCGAAGAAACAACCTTCGCCATGCGCAACTGGCATGCGGAGAAGCGAGCCTTTTGGGCAGCCGTGTGTGAATGGCGAGTCATCCACTTCCACGCGCATTGTCACCATGTCGCAGACGAACCGCAGCGAACGGTTCCGCACTAGCGCGCCGGGCAAAAGGCCGGCTTCGCACAGTACCTGGAACCCATTACACGTGCCGAGCACCAACTTGCCCTCGCGCGCGTCGCGGACTACTGCTCGCATGATGGGCGAGAAGCGAGCAATAGCGCCGCAACGAAGATAATCCCCATATGCGAATCCACCCGGCAGCACGATCGCGTTGAAGTCATCAAGCGACGTTTCCTTGTGCCAAACGTATTCGGCGTGCAGCCCTTCGAGACCATCAATCGCCGCAATACAATCCTGATCGCAATTTGAACCGGGAAATTGGATAACGGCGAATTTCATTGGCGATCTAACGTGCGGCGGCGCGTTGTTCAGCGTGATAATCGTTCACCACCAGACACGCGTGAATAACTCCTGGAATCCAGCCGAGCAAAGTCAAAAGGATACTGAGCAAAAAACTGGCGATGCGACCGGTCATGAGGACCGCAAGCGGCGGCAGGACGACGCAGAAAAAATATCGCAGCGCTTTCATCCAGAGCTCTTCCTCTTTCCCTTCCTCTCTTCCTGCTTTCCTGATCCGGTTTTCTCCAGCTCGTAATCTTCGATGACCGGATTCGAAAGCAAATCGCGGCAGAGGTCGTGCAATCGCGCTTCAAGATCGCCATTCTTTCCATCGACATCGATCTCCATGTATTTGCCGATCCTGACGCTGCGCACCTCCGGCATTCCCAGGTGTCGCATGGCATCGCGCACCGCGTTACCCTGCGGATCGAGCACTGCCGCCTTCGGCATCACGATGACTTTCACTTTCATCACCTCACCATATTTGCAGCTCACACGCGAACAAGTGCAATCCGGAGATCTCTCTTTTAGCGGCGTTACACCTCTCGAATAACGTCGCTGGGCTTCTTATCCTCGCGCAATCCGAGGAAGACGGGCGCGCGCAATTTTTTATCTCGAGTCCATTCGGCGAACTTGATCTGGCAAACGAACACCGGATTTAGCCAGTGCATCTTCTTCATCATCGACGGCGTGATGCCTTGCGACCATTGGCCGCCACTTTTCGAGGGAAGATCGACAAACGGACAATCCTCTCGCCGCTCGCTCTGAAATTTCTTGTGCAAAATCGACAATGATTTGGCCGTGAAGCCGGTCCCTACTTTGCCGGCAAAAACGGGCTTCTTGTCCTTGTAATAACCGACCAGGATTGCACCAAAATGCTTGCGCGATCCTTGCGGCGGTGTGTATCCCCCAATCACGAACTCCTGCTCCGTAACGCATTTCAGCTTGATCCACGCTCCGCTTCGCCGGCCCGGCTCATAAACGGAGTTGCGCAGTTTGCCGATGATGCCTTCCAAGCCGCGCTTTTCTACTTCTTCGAGCAACGCCATGGCATCGCCGCCGATCGCCCCTGAAAACCGAATCAACGAGCCGCGGTCAGCGCCCGCGGCTACAGCGGCGCAAAGTTGCTCGAGCGCATTCTTCCGAGCTTCCAACGGCAGCGACATCAGATTCTTTCCCTCAAGCTGGGGCAGATCGAACGCGTAGAAATAGAGTGGCGACTTTTTGCCTTCCATCTCGCGCGCCTGCAAAAGCTGAAACGACGAGCGGCCTTCCTCATCCACTGCCACGATTTCGCCGTCGATCACGCATTCGCCGGCAGGTATTTGCTGGAGAGTATCGACGATCTCCGGAAATCGCGCGTCCAGTTTCTTTTCGTTTCGCGAATAGAGGGAAACGCTATTGCCGATCTTAACTGCGACCGCGCGAAAGCCGTCGAATTTGAGTTCGTAAATCCAATCGCCGGTCGTGGGCGGTTTCTCGACCAGCTTCGCTTTCATCGGCTCAATGAACCGCGGTTTTGCCGAAGGCAAATCTAGTAATGCGTCATTTGGTAGGGATGGCTCGCCGAGCCGTCTGGAAACGTTCCCAGAGGTGGTCCGTCGGGCCGCCCTCTGCCCATCCGGCTCGGACCGGTCGTGTCTTATCGTTGAACCGGTTTCACCTTTTTCTTTTTTTTTAAGCGCAGCTCGGATGCGAGCCTTGAACTTCGATGTCGCGCTCGCGTCCTTGTCTTCGCGATTGGTTTCCCACTCCGCGTCGCGCGCTTCCGCGATTTGTTTCATCGTTCGGCCAGTCTTGACCGATTGATCTTCGGCTTTTTTCGACGGCGCTTTGCTGTCCGCCCCCGTCTTCAAAATCAACCACTGATTTTTTTCACCATCGCGCCCGCGGATGCGCACAAGTGTCCATTCACCTTTTGCCTTCTCTCCTTCGAGAACAAGATGCAGTTTCCCATCTCGCAACGATCTCAGCGGTTGCTCGCCATAGACGAAGTATTTTCCCTGATCCCACACCATCACCGTGCCGCCGCCGTATTGCCCTTCCGGAATCGTGCCTTCGAAATCTTCGTAATCGATCGGATGATCTTCCACCTCGACTGCAAGATGTTTCTCCCCTTTCGCCCAAGGCAATCCTTTCGGCAGCGCCCATGATTTTAGAACGCCCTCCATCTGGAGCCGGAAGTCGTAATGCAATCGGCGCGCGTCATGTTTCTGAACGACAAAGCGGGACGCTCCACGCACGGTTTTCGGCTTGGGCTTACCGCCTTTCGGCTCAGAAGTGGTTGAGAAGTCGCGTTTCCGTTTGTATTCGCGCAATCCCATTGGGAGTCAAATTTAGCGACGGTCATAGACCACCGCCACAAGAAAGCTCCGACAACAGCCGGGCAATTGATCTTCTACTCTTACGCGTCCGATGGAAGCGGTTCGCCCACGAGATAGCGGGTGAAGCGCCGGATCACGATGTTCTCGCCCAGTTCGGCGATCTTCGATTTCACCAAATCCTCAATCGTCTGGTCCGGGTTCTTAATGAAAGCTTGCTCGAGCAGGCATACGGTGCTGAAAAATTTATCCAGCTTGCCTTCGACAATTTTGTTCATGACGTTTTCCGGTTTGCCTTTGACCTGCCCCTTGTAAATCTCGCGCTCCGCTTCGATGAGATTGCCCGGAACATCTGTCCGGCCTACGTAAAGCGGGTGCGCGGCCGCGATGTGCAGGGTGATGTCCTTCACGAACTCGCGAAAATTTTCATTCCTGGCGACGAAATCCGTCTCGCAATTCACTTCCACAAGGACGCCGACCTTCCCTTGCAGGTGGATGTAAGAGGCGACGATGCCCTCCTTCGTCGCGCGCGATGCCTTTTTAGTTGCGCCGGCGATGCCTTTCATTCGTAAAATCGCCTCGGCTTTTTCCAGATCACCGCCGCTCTCCGCAAGAGCGCGCTTGCAATCCATAAAGCCAGCGTTGGTTTTTTCGCGGAGTTGCTTGACTAGTTGTGGGCCGATTTCCATAGAATGAAGAATTAAGGAGTTACAAAAGTTACAAGGGTAAAGCGTTGAACCGTGGAAGCGGATTCCGGTTCGATCGACGAATGTCAGGCGGACACGCCAGCCATTTCGACTTGCTCACGGATTCGAGCTTCGCTGCCCGCCGAAACAATCGCATCCACGAGCTTTTGTAAAATCACCCGAATAGCCCGAATTGCATCGTCATTTCCGGCGATTGGATAGTCGATCAACTCGGGATCGGCATTTGTGTCGACAATCGCGACGACTGGAATGCCGAGACGGCGCGCCTCATTAACCGCGTTTTGCTCACGATTGGTGTCGATCACCACCAGCGCATCGGGCAACTGCGACATTTCCAGTATTCCATCGAGATTGCGCCGAAGCTTCGCGGCTTCTCGATTAAGCGCCGCCAGTTCCTGTTTGCCCATCTTTTTGTATTCGGGCGATTGCTCGATCTGCTCAATGTACTTCAAACGGCCGATGCTCTTGCGAATGGTCGAGAGATTAGTCAGCGTGCCGCCGAGCCAGCGCTGATTGACGTAAAACTGGCCGCAAGCCAGCGCCGCTTCCTTTATCGCTTCCTGGGCCTGTTTCTTGCAGCCCACGAACAAGATCTTGCCTCCGCGGCGGGTCACTTCCTGAAGAAACTCCGTGGCGCGCCGAAGCTGGACGACGGTTTCATCCAAATTGATGATATAAATTTGATTGCGCTTTTCGAAAATGAACGGCTTCATTTTGGGATTCCAGCGCTTGGTCTGGTGCCCAAAATGGACGCCCGCTTCCAAGAGTTCCGGCACTAGTTCTGTTGTCTCAGCCATAAAAAAATCACGCCGGCCGAGCGGCACGGCGAGCAGCGAATATGCTACGGCGCCTCGCAGATCGCAAATTCAATTTCCAGTTAGTCGTCATTTCGCTCGCGACGTCCGCTCTGCATACCGCGCCAGAACCCAGAGGAGATCTGAGAGGCGATTCAGATACCGCAAAATCTCCGGATTAAGATCTTTATCATCGGCCGTGAACCGAGCGATATGCCGTTCGGCGCGACGGCAGGTTGTCCGGGCGAAATCGAGAGCGGCTGAAGTGACTGTTCCTCCGGGGATGACCCAATCTTTCGGATAAAGCGATTTGTCCTTCTCAAGATCCACAATGACCGCCGTGATCCGGTCGACCATCGCGTCGGTAGTGACGTGAAAACCATCTTTGACGTAGCGCTCCCGATCTTGTGGCGTCGTTGCCAGTTCGCCCATCACAACGATCAAATCTTTTTGTGCGGCGAGGATTTGGTCCGAAAGAAACTCGTCCTTTGAAATGGATCGGCCAAGACCAAGCGCAGCGGTCAACTCGTCGACGCATCCATAGGTATCAACACGCGGGTCGGCCTTTGGTACGCGCCGGTTGTACATGAGCGAGGTTTCACCCCGATCACCGGTTTTGGTTACGATGGACATGGGTTCTGCTCGCGGAATGACACTCCGCGATTCGCCCTACCAAGAAATCATCACCCGATCGCCGGCTGTGGCTCGGCTTCTTCCATTACAGGCGCGCCAATCTGCTCACCGAGCTCAACTAGTTTGATTTCGCGGTGCTGAGGAAATCCCGTGCCCGCTGGAATCAGATGACCCATGATGACGTTCTCTTTAAATCCACGAAGCCGATCGACTTTACCAAGTGTGGCTGCCTCGGTAAGCACCCGGGTTGTATCCTGGAATGACGCGGCCGAGATAAAGCTCTCGGTTTCGAGCGAAGCTTTTGTAATGCCGAGCAACACCGGCACGGCTTCGGCTGGCTTACCGCCTTGCTCGGCCACGCGCTGATTCTCCGCTTCGAAGTTGATCCGATCGACTTGATCGCCCCAGAGCAACGAAGTGTCGCCGGGATCGGTAATTTTTACTTTGCGCAACATTTGGCGCACGATGATTTCGATGTGTTTATCGTTGATCTCCACGCCTTGCAGCCGATATACCTCCTGCACTTCGTTCACCAAATGTTCCTGCAGGTCCTGAGGTCCGCACACCTCGAGGATTTCGTGAGGAACAACAGGGCCTTCCGTAAGTTGCTGGCCTTTCTTCACGAGATCGCCCTTGAAGACGATGATGTGTTTGGTGAGCGGGATCAGATGCTCTTCCTCGGTCCCGGTATCGGGGTCCTTTAAAATCAGGCGTCGTTTTCCACGGGCAGTTCCACCCATCTCGACGATCCCATCAATCTTGGCAATCTCAGCCGCGTCCTTCGGCCGGCGGGCTTCGAATAATTCGGCCACGCGCGGCAGACCGCCGGTGATATCCTTGGTTTTTGCGACCTTACGCGGCGTTTTTGCCAGGAGCGCGCCCCCGCGCACCTTCTGCCCTTCTTCGACGATGACGTGCGCGCCAGCGGGGATCGAATAACTCGCGAGCAGTTCCTTCTTTTCACCCACGATGATAATCTGCGGATGCAAATCCTCTTTGTGCTCGATAATGACGGTGCCCATGAGACCAGTCGCTTCGTCGACGTCACGCTTGATTGTCACACCGGCGATCATGTCGCGGAATTCGATCTTGCCGCCCTTATCCGTGAGAATCGGCACGTTGTATGGATCCCATTGCACGAAGGTTTCACCTTTCTTAACTGAGGCACCGTCGTCTTTAGAGATCATTGAACCGATAACCACATTGTAACGCTCCAGTTCGCGGCCTTCCGCGTTATGCACGCTGATCGAGCCGTTCTTACTCAAAACGATCCAACTGCCGTCGAGCGCCTGTACCGTTCGCAGGTCGTTGAACTGAACGGTGCCATCGTTCTTCGCTTTGATGATCGGTTGCTTGAATGTCTGACTCGCCGTGCCGCCGATGTGAAATGTTCGCATCGTCAACTGCGTTCCCGGCTCGCCGATCGATTGCGCTGCGATAATGCCGACTGCTTCGCCCAGCTTCACGAATTGACCCGTGGCAAGATTGCGGCCATAGCACATCGCGCAAACGCCGCGACCACACTCGCACGTAAGCACCGAACGAATCTTTAAGCTCTCTACGCCGATTCGCTGAAGCTCCGCCGCGATTTTCTCATCGATGAGCTGGTTCGCCTTGACGATTTTCTTCTTCTTCTCGACCGGGTCTGCGATTGTCTCACAACTGACGCGACCAATAATGCGCTGGCCAAGATCGACAACCTCTTCATCACCCTCATAAATCGAGCGCACCACAATTCCATTTACCGTGCCGCAATCTTCTTCGTTGATGATGACGTCCTGCGCCGCGTCCACGAGTTTTCGGGTAAGGTAACCCGAGTCGGCGGTCTTGAGCGCGGTGTCCGCAAGACCCTTGCGCGCTCCGTGCGTGGAAATGAAGTACTCGAGCACGGTCAGCCCCTCGCGGAAGTTTGACGTGATCGGGCGCTCGATAATTTCGCCGCTTGGTTTGGCCATCAAACCGCGCATGCCAGCGAGCTGCCGAACCTGTTGACGGTTACCGCGTGAACCCGAATCGACCATCAAGTAAACAGGATTCAGTTCTTTGCGGCCCTCGTTGTGTTCGAGAGTACGGAACATCACGCTGGAAATTTCGTCGCCCGCGTGCGTCCAGATGTCGATGATCTTGTTGTAACGCTCGCCATCAGTGATGATGCCTTTGCGATACTGCTGCTCGACTTGCCGGATTTGCTTGTAAGCATTTTCGATCTCGGTTTCCTTCTCCTTCGGAATGATCATGTCCGAAATTCCAATCGAGATGCCGGCTTTGGTTGCTTCGGCAAAACCGAGTTCCTTCAATTTGTCCAAAGTCGCGACGGTCTCTGCCGGTCCCGCGATTTGATAGCAGCGCCAAATGATGTCGCTTAGTTGTTTCTTGCCCGCCGCTTTGTTGAAAAATCCGAGTTGCTTTGGCCAAATCTGATTGAAGATGACACGGCCCGCCGTGGTCTCGATCGTCTTTGTTTCCGCATTTCCATAGATCGTTGGCTTACCAAAGTCAGGGTTTTTGATCCTGATGCGATCGTGCGTCCGAACGCTCCCTTCGGCCATCGCAAACTCCACCTCAACTGGATCGGAAAACAGCGGGAGACGCCCGTCAGCATCACTTCCGGCGGCACGCCGCGGATTTTGCGTGAGGTAATAACAACCGAGGGTGATGTCCTGCGAGGGCGTCGTAATCGGCTTCCCACTTGATGGAGAGAAAATATTGTTCGGGGCTAGCATCAGCATGCGCGCTTCCATTTGTGCCTCCACCGAAAGCGGCACGTGCACGGCCATCTGGTCGCCGTCAAAGTCGGCATTGTAAGCTGTGCAAACGAGCGGGTGGATGCGGATCGCTTCGCCTTCAATCAATTGCGGCTCAAAAGCCTGGATCGACAATCGATGCAAAGTCGGCGCGCGATTGAGCAATACCGGATGGCCTTTCGTTACCTCATCCAGAATGTCCCAAACTTCCGGCGTCTGCCGTTCGATCATCTTTTTCGCGCTGCGCACAGTATGGACATAACCAAGATCTTTCAGCCGGCGGATGATGAACGGCTCGAAAAGAACGAGCGCCATCTTCTTCGGCAGACCGCATTGATGAAGTTTCAGCTCGGGTCCGATGACAATTACCGAGCGGCCTGAATAATCGACGCGCTTGCCGAGCAGGTTCTGGCGGAAACGCCCACCCTTGCCCTTGAGCATGTCGCTCAGCGACTTGAGCGGCCGATTTCCCGCGCCGGTGACCGCGCGGCCATGCCGTCCATTGTCGAACAGCGCGTCCACGGCTTCCTGCAGCATTCGCTTTTCGTTGCGAATGATGACGTCCGGAGTTTTGAGCAGAAGCAGGTTTTTGAGCCGGTTGTTGCGATTAATAACGCGACGATAGAGATCATTCAGGTCCGAAGTCGCAAAACGTCCACCTTCAAGCGGAACCAGCGGCCGCAAATCCGGAGGGATCACCGGCAGCACGTCGAGGATCATCCATTCGGGGCGCGCATGCGAACTCTGGAAGCCTTGAACCAGCTTCAACCGTTTCGCCAACTTTTTACGAATCTGTTTGCTCTTGGTGGCGCCCATCGCCTTTTCGAGCTCTTTGTTCAGTTTGTTGAGGTCGATCTCGGCGAGAAGTTTTTTGACCGCTTCCGCGCCCATGCCGGCGACGAAATCTTCGCCATACTGCTCCTGTGCTTCACGGTATTCGACTTCGTTCAGCAGTTGCGCTTTCTGGAGCGGCGTTTTGCCGGGATCGATGACAATATAGTCCTCGTAATAAATGACGCGCTCAAGCTGACGCGCGCTCATGTCGAGCATCAACCCGATGCGCGATGGCATGCATTTGTAGAACCAGATGTGTGAAACTGGAACGGCCAACTCGATATGACCCATCCGCTCGCGCCGGACGCGCGCCAACGTCACCTCAACGCCGCACCGGTCGCAGATGACGCCCTTGTGTTTAATGCGCTTGTACTTTCCGCAGGAGCATTCCCAATCTCGTGTCGGACCAAAAATTCGTTCGCAGAAAAGGCCGCCCTTCTCCGGTTTAAAAGTGCGGTAATTGATTGTTTCCGGATTTTTGACCTCTCCCTTGCTCCACGAGCGCATCGTGTCGCTGGACGCAACACCGATCGCGACCTGATCAAAACCCACCGGGCGTTCTTCGCCCACTAACTCACGCCAGGAATGTTCGTTCATGATTTAATCCAACTAATTTGCTGATCTAAAATTATGCGACGTTCTCCAGAAAGCTGCTGGGGGCCTGGCCACCGACCTTTACGTCGAGACCGAGGCTCTGCATTTCCTTGATGAGCACGTTGAAAGATTCAGGCGTACCCGCTTCGAGTGAGTTGTCGCCTTTGACGATCGATTCATAGATGCGGGTCCGGCCCTGCACGTCATCCGATTTTACCGTAAGCAACTCCTGCAACGTATAGGCGGCTCCGTATGCCTCCAAGGCCCACACTTCCATTTCGCCGAAGCGTTGTCCGCCGTATTGCGCCTTGCCCCCGAGCGGCTGTTGCGTGACCAGCGAGTACGGTCCCACGGCGCGCGCGTGAATTTTGTCAGCCACCAGGTGGCCGAGCTTCATCATATAAATATGGCCAACCACCACTTCCTGATCGAAAGGATCGCCGGTCCGTCCATCAAAAAGCCGCGATTTACCGTTGGCCTGCACCCAGGAGAAACCTTCCTTCTTGTTCGCTTCTTGCAGATATTCGCGAATCTGTTTCTCCTTGATTCCGTCGAAGACCGGAGTCGCCACTCTGAAGCCGAGTGCCTTCGCGGCAACTCCCAGATGGGTTTCCAAGACCTGACCGACGTTCATGCGGCTCGGTACGCCCAGCGGATTGAGCACGATCTCGACCGGTGTTCCATCTGCCAGGAAGGGCATGTCTTCTTCGGGAACGATGCGTGCGACAACGCCTTTGTTCCCATGGCGACCAGCCATCTTGTCACCAACACTCAACTTGCGCTTGCTTGAAATATAAACCTTAACCTGCTTGATGATCCCTGGATCGATATCGTCGCCGCTCTCTACCCTGTCTACGGAACGCTCGCGTTCAAGCTCCAGCTCAGCGAACTTGTGTTCATACGAACCAATGATCTCGCGGATTTTGTTACGGATCGGGCTCGGATCAATTTCGATGTGATCGTGCACTATCGCGAGCTTGCGCAATAATGTTTTGGTAATCTTGCGATTGGCTGGAATGATGATCTCACCCGTCTCGGCATTTACGACGTCGAGAGGGATTTTTTCGCCAAGCAGGATATTCGAAAGCGAATCGGTCAGTTGTTCGGTCAACTCCTCTTTTTTGCGCCTGTGCTCTTCACCGATCGTTTTGAGCTGTCGTTTGGTTTCTGCCGGCGTGAGTTTTTCGCGCGAGATCTCGCGACGGGACGAGACTTTTACGTCCATCACGATTCCGTAAGTGCCCGAAGGAACGGTAAGCGAAGTATCCTTCACGTCGGCGGCTTTTTCGCCAAAAATAGCGCGGAGCAGTCGTTCTTCCGGCGCCAATTCGGTCTCGCTCTTGGGCGTGATTTTGCCCACCAGGATATCCCCAGGCTTCACTTCCGCGCCGACCCGTACTACGCCATCCGGACCCAGATTGCGTAAGGCCTCTTCGCTGACATTCGGAATATCGCGGGTGATTTCTTCTGGTCCGAGCTTGGTGTCACGGGCGCCGATCTCGAATTCATCGATGTGGATGGACGTATAAATGTCCTCCTTCACCACTTTCTCCGAGATCATAATGGCATCTTCAAAGTTGTACCCGTTCCAAGGCATGAACGCGACAAGCACATTGCGGCCCAGCGCGAGTTCGCCCTGATCGGTGTTCGGACCGTCGGCGATGACTTGACCGCGTTTTACATGCTGGCCTTTACGCACGATCGGTTTCTGATTCACGCATGTGCCAGCATTTGAGCGCATGAATTTGCGCAATTCGTAAACGTGAATTCCCGTCTCCGAGTTCGTTTTTAACTTCTTTTTGCTCTCGGGCAGATGCCCGTCTTTGGTCACGACGATCTGATCAGCCGTGACCGAAGCCACTTTGCCACTCTCGGTCGCGAGGACGACGGCGTGAGAATCTCGCGCTACTTTCTCCTCCAGGCCGGTGCCAACAAGCGGCGCCTCGGAAACAATGAGCGGCACGCCCTGGCGCTGCATGTTGGAACCCATCAGCGCTCGGTTTGCGTCGTCGTGTTCGAGAAATGGAATCAGGCCCGCTGCCACCGACACCAGTTGCTTGGGCGACACGTCCATGTAATGCACTTTTGAAGGGTCGACCTCGAGAAAGTCGCCGCGATACCGCACCGATACTTTTTCTCCAGTGAAACGTCCTCGTCCGTCAATTGGCGCGTTCGCCTGTGCGACGAGGAAATTCTCTTCACGGTCGCCAGTGAGATAATCAATTTGATCTGTCACGCGGCCGTGTTCTACCTTGCGATATGGCGTTTCGATAAAGCCGAATTCATTGATGCGCGCGAAGGTGCTCATTGAACTAATCAGGCCGATGTTTGGACCTTCAGGGGTCTCAATTGGGCAAATGCGACCGTAATGCGACGGATGAACGTCGCGCACCTCGAACCCGGCGCGTTCACGGCTCAAGCCTCCAGGCCCAAGCGCCGACAAACGCCGTTTGTGCGTCAACTCCGCCAGCGGATTGGTTTGGTCCATGAATTGTGAAAGCTGCGAGCGGCCAAAGAAATCGCGGATGACCGCGCTAAGCGCCTTCGGATTGATCAGCTTTTGCGGCGTCATCCCATCTACATTGATGTCGAACAACGTCATGCGCTCTTTGACCAGACGTTCGGTGCGAGCAAGACCAATACGGCACTGATTCGCCAGCAGTTCGCCAACCGTGCGCACGCGGCGGCTGCCCAGGTGATCGATATCGTCAAGGGTGCCCTCGCCCCGGCGCAAGTTGATCAAATACTTGATGGCCGCGATAAAATCCTTATCCGTCAAAATACGCTCACTGGCATCGACGTTGATCCCAAGTTTCTGATTGATTTTGTAGCGGCCGACGCGTCCCATATCGTATTTCTTTGGGTCGAAAAAGAGCCTTTTGAGCAAAGCGCGCGCATTTGCGACCGTGGGAGGATCGCCCGGGCGCAGACGCCGGTAAATGTCTTTGAGCGCTTCCTCCTGGTCGTGCGCCGGATCTTTCCTAAGCGCCTTGACGACTGTGTCATCGTTCGAAATATCGATCACTTTTACCTCGTGGATCTTCAGCGCCATGATCTGACGAACGGTCGCCAGGGTGAGAGGCTCGAACGCGCGCGCCACCGTCGCCTCGCCATCACGGATCTCGGCCGTTAGAACTTTCGTGGCCAGCTGCTCTTCGTCGAGTTTCTCGCTCAGCTTGAGATTTTCGATGTTGTAAAAAAGCTTGATGACTTCTTCGTCAGAGCCGTAACCGAGCGCGCGCAGGAACGTTGTGGCGAGAAACTTCCGGCGGCGCTTGCGTCGATCGAGATAAATGTAAAGAAGATCAGCCGTATCAAATTGCACCTCGATCCACGAACCGCGGTCCGGGATGATGCGGAAGCTGTAGAGCACCTTGCCGTTCACGTGAACAGTGGATTCAAAGGCTATCCCTGGCGAGCGGTGTAACTGGCTCACTACCACCCGCTCAGCGCCATTGATGACGAACGTGCCTTGTGGCGTCATGAGCGGGATTTCGCCCATGTAAACTTTCTCTTCCTTGGTGCCTTTTTCCTCGCGCAATTGGAACGTGACGTGCAATGGCGCGCTGTAAGTCTGGCCTTCGCGCTGCGCCTCCAGCGCGGACAACTTCGGCTCCCCAATTTCGTAGTGACTGAAATCGAGGACTGCTTTTTCATCGTAGCTCTCGATCGGGAAGACCTCCTTGAACACGGCCTGGAGCCCCTGATTCTTCCGCTTCGAGAACGGGACGTCTTTCTGAAGAAAATCGACGTATGAATTGAGCTGAACCTCAATCAGATTCGGTGGTTCGATGCCCTCTTTGATGCTTCCGAAGTAAATGCGTTCCGACATAATCACTAGACCAAGAGTTGACCCTCGCATCGGCCGCACCAAATCGCGTCCGACGCGGGTGAGATTTTAGGGGGTTAGCGACGAGCGAGGAGAACAAAAATAGCACCAAAACAGCGGCCTGTCAAACTCGCCACCATTTTGCTGCCACTTCTGTGTTTTGCCGTCGAGCGCCGGGTTAAAAATACCTCTGCCTACCTTAACAGACTCCTACATTAGATTAAAACGTCCGCCGCGCAAGTAAAATGTGGCATAGCATCTTGGCTGTAGACCTAGCATGCATGTCGCCCTGCGCTTTATTCAATTTCAACCTTGGCGCCTGCGGCCTCGATCTTCTTCTTGATCTCGTCCGCTTCTTCCTTTGTGACGCCTTCCTTAATGGTCTTTGGCGCGCCTTCAACGAGCGCCTTGGCATCCGCCAAGCCCAGTCCAGGCACGGCTCCGCGAACTTCCTTAATCACAGCAATCTTGTTCGAGCCCATTTCCTTTAAGATCACATCGAATGTGCTCTTTTCTTCAGCCGGCGCTGCCGCCGCGGCTCCTCCTGCCGCAGGCCCAGCTGCAACCGCCACCGGAGCTGCTGCGCTAACGCCCCATTTTTCTTCAAGTTGCTTAACCAATCCAGCAATCTCAAGCACGGACAATCCGCTGAGTTGCTCCACCAATTTATCTGTATCTGCCATTTTATTTTCCTCCAATTGCCGCCTCCGAAAGCTTTCGGAGAATTAAAGCCGATAGCCATCGGCTCGGTCAGTTTTTGTTTTGTTACTCGCCCTGCGAAAGCAAGGCGAAATTTCTCATGCTGCCGCTTCCGCGGACGCGCCCTCCTTTTCAGCCTTCGCTTTTAACAAGCGCGCCAATGCCGAGCCCGGTTCATTCAACACCCGCACCAAACGAGTTGCTGGAGCCAAAAGCAATCCAAGCAGTTGCGCGAGCAGCACGTCGCGTGGTGGCAAGTCCGCCAGCTGGTCCAGTTCCGCCGTGGAAAGGACAGCGCGATCGACCAAACCGATCTTGAGCGCCGCCACTTTGAATTCGGTCGCGAACGCCTTGAGCACTTTCGCCACCGGGGCTACATCTTTCTCGCCCGTCACGACCGCTGTTTGGCCGGTCAGCTTCTCGCTCACGTCGGCAAAACCGGACTCGCTCATCGCGCGCTTGAGGAAATTATTTTTCACTACGTGCACTTCCGCACCCGTTGGCGCAAGCCGATTCCGCAATTCGCCAAAATCGCCAACTTTCATGTGCTGGTAATCGGTCACAAGCACGAAAGGCGAGCGTTTCAGCTTCTCAGAAAGATCTGAGACGATGCTGGCTTTTTCTGGTCGCATATTGGCGGTCTAATTATTGTCGATTTAAGGCTCAGACACTCACGTACGGCGCTGGATCAACGCGAACTCCCGGAGACATCGTCGCACTAATTGTCACACCTTCAAGATAACGTCCTTTCGCCGTGGCCGGACGCGCCCGGACGACCGCTTCGATCACTGCGTTCCCATTTTCGACGAGCGCCTGTTCTTGAAAGGAAAATTTTCCGACCGGCACTGCGACATTGCCATTCTTGTCGAGCTTGAATTCAACACGGCCGGCCTTCACTTCCTGGACCGCCTTTGCCGTGTCGTCGGTTACCGTCCCGGTCCTGGGATTGGGCATTAGTCCGCGCGGCCCCAGCACCTTCCCAAGCTTTCGAACTTCTCCCATTGCCGCCGGCGTAGCGATAGCGACATCAAAATCCTGAAAACCTTCCTGGCATTTCTGAATCAAGTCTTTCATCCCGACAAATTCTGCGCCTGCTTCTTTGGCGGCCTTTGCCGCCTCACCTTCTGCGAACACGAGCACGCGCACCTGTTTGCCGCTTCCATGGGGTAGCGGACAGGTCCCGCGCACCATCTGGTCGGATTGCTTTGGATCAACGCCCAGGCGGAACGAAACCGTCACAGTCTGATCGAACTTCGTCGCGGGCATTTTTTTCAGCGTCGAGACCGCATCAGACAGATTGTAAATCTTCGTCCGATCCACCTGCTCGACGGCGGCGCGATAACGTTTACTGCGATTCTTTTGCATGGCGTTTTTCAGTTCCAACGAGCTGTGAAGCTCTCCTGATTTATGTTCCGCGCAGCCATAGGAGCAACGAGGAGCGCATAAACTAGCGGGATCAACCCGCCTGTCAAACCGGCTACGAAGCATCAGGGTGCCTCACGTGCAGGTATCTTTGGAATCTTTCGAGCGGCGGTCAGAGGCCTGTTCTCCTTCGTGCGGCGTCGATTACCGGGTCGAACCGCAGGAAAAGCTTTAGCGCGCTACAATCGATGATTCCAACGTAGTACGCTAGCAGATCTTGTCCTAGATAACCAAAAAACAGGTTCTCCGTTTTGCCCTCCTTAGAGGAAGGCAAATCCCCAACGAGCACCCATTGGGATGGGACGCTAAAGTTGCCTATCTCCATTGTCGTAAAATGAGTTAATTGGAGCCTGCTCACATGTTTGCCGACATCTTGCATCGCCCATCCCCCTCTTCCAAGGCGCGCTGCAGAGGCGAGAGGCATGTTAAGGCCGGCAATAGCCTGCTGGTTGAGTAGCGTATGGGTCATGCCGGTGTCTATGACCAAGTAGCCAGAGCGTCCGTTTATCCGAACGGGAACGGTCAATCCACGGTAAGCAACATACTGCATCGGAATTTCCGTACAACCGCCCGCCCTTAGTCCCGCGCTCACGGCTGCCGAACTCGACGGCGCCGAAGGTGATTTCAGAAAAAGGTGCATTCGGTAGCAATCAATGATCGCCTGGTGCCGGTGGAGAAAATCGATTCCCAAGAGACCATCCATGTCCGAGCCTCTAGGGGAAATTTGATACGAGAAATCCCAGGCCCCCACGGGATGTGTGCCTGCCTGATAAGGCCCAACCTGAAAATCCTTAATTTCGCCAACCTTGATATTTCGGGCCGCCAACCCCAGGAACCCATACACCTTGCTTTGGCGCTCGGTGAGTGGCGCACCCAGTGATTTCAGCGTTCCCGATGCGATGACAGTCCCGCCTGCGCCTGTATCGACGATCAGGCGGGTGGAGCGGCCATTTAGCTTGCACGAGACGTAAAAATGGTTACCCACCCTCTTCAGGCTTATTGGAGTGTAACCCTCTTCTATGAGCACGGCGGCGAGGCTCGATATTTTCGGCGCGCCAAACAGATAGGCAGACGTGCAAGCAATTGCGGCTGTGACTGCAAAAGAAATCAGGTTTTTCCGCATGGAAGCTCCTGTTTAAGCGGCAAGAAGTTTCGTGGCAAGCCGATATCTTTTGCGACAACGACTAGTCAGCCGGCAAAGTGAAATCATCCGTCGCCGATGTCGCAGAAGCCGATGGAGTCGCCGGTCCGTTTCGGACGACTCTCCCTTCTTTCATCACAAACGAAACGCGTTCCGTTGCGGTAATGTCCGCTGTTGGATCACCTGGCATCGCGATAATGTCGGCGAGCCTGCCCTTTTCGAGCGTGCCAACCTTTTGAGCAATACCCAATAATTCCGCGTCAGTTGACGTGGCCGATCTGAGCGCGTCCATCGGCGTCATTCCGAGATCAACCATTAACTTAAATTCTTTCGCATTCTGGCCGTGCGGAAAAACCGCGGCATCGGTCCCAAAGGAAATTTTCACCCCTATCCTTACCGCGTTGCGAAACATTTCCGACCGCGCCGCCGTTGCCGCTCTTGCTTTCACCTGTAATGCCGGCGGGTAACTGTCGATCTTACTCATGATGTACTCCGAGGCCATCAACGTCGGCGTGAGAAAAGTTCCCTTCTGTTTCATTAACGTCAGTGTTTCCGGTTTCATAAATGAGCCGTGCTCAATCGAATCGACACCCGCTTCGATCGCTTCGCGTGCCGCCTGGTCGCCGTGGCAGTGCACCGCAACCTTCTTCCGCAGTCGATGCGATTCATCGACCAGTGCAGTCATCTCCGCAGACGTGAATTGGGGCGTGTCCACTTCGTCCGCCAACGAAAGAACGCCGCCGGAGACGGCTGCTTTAATTACGTCCGCGCCGTTCTTCACTTCAAAACGCACGGCCTTGCGAATCTCATCCGGACCATCGGCAATTCCGTCCGTAAAATCCGGCTCGCGCCCGAACAGAAAATCGCGAAACCCGTCAGTTGGATCGAAGTGGCCGCCAGTCGCTCCGATTCCATGCGTCGCGACAAGCATCCGCGGCCCAGCGATTATCCCTCTGTTGATTGCGTTTCGCAGCGAGACATCCGGAAAATCATGAGTGTTCATAATCCGGCTGCCGACATCGCGCACCGTCGTGAAACCGGCCTCGATCGTGGCGCGCGCCCAGGGAATCGCATTGTACGCCATCTCAGAAGCGTTGAGCTCAAGCCTTTTCAGGCGAAGCTCGTTGTAGTTCCCAGAATAATCCGATGTCAGATGTGTGTGCGCATCCATGAAGCCGGGCAAAAGCGTCGCATCGCCCAGATCGATCACTCGAGCGCCGTCCGGGACCGGCAAATTGCTTCCAGAATCGACAATCTTATTGCCCTGCACGATCACAACTCCGTTTTGCACGAGGGTTTTCGATTTGCCATCGAACATCCGCATCGCTTTCAGCACAATCGTTTGATCGGCCGCCGCGCCGGACTCAATTCCAAGGACCGCAATGACAAAAATGCACGCTGGACGAATGAAGTTCACGCTCGGAGGGTAACCAAGTCCGAGCGAGGCAAGCAAGGCCGAAGCAGAGAGAGCGCACCCTGCCCTGCGCGAAACTTCCTTGTCGCGATGAAGGTTCGTGGTTCAATCGACCAATGCACCGGATTCCATTTGTCTCTATTCTTCTGTTCGCGTCGAACTCGCTCTGGGCGCAGACTCCGCCACCGGCCCCATCTCCTTCTCCCAAGGAATTTGCACCCGACACTGCCGAGTACGGGCTCCGCTGGGGTGCGAAAATTCCGATGCGGGACAAGGTCGAACTAAACGCGACACTCTATTTGCCGAAAACGACAGGTGGAACGCCCTCAAAGACGCCAGTCATTTTTACTCTGACGCCGTACATCTCCGACACTTATCACCCTCGCGCGGCATACTTCGCATCGCACGGTTATGCATTTGCGCTTGTCGACGCCCGTGGACGCGGAAATTCCGGAGGTGAATTCGAGCCGTTCGCGAATGAAGCGCGCGACGGCCGTGAAGTCGTCGAGTGGTTGGCACAGCAGCCATTTTGCGATGGCAAAGTTGCAATGTGGGGTGGTTCCTACGCCGGTTTCGATCAATGGGCGACGGCCAAGGAACTTCCGCCGCATCTTGCCACCATTGTACCGGTCGCCGCCGCGCATCCGCCGCTCGATTATCCCTCGTACCACAATGTGGGCGAAACCTACGACATGCAGTGGTTCACGTTCACCAGCGGTCGCGTCGGACAGCAGAACCTTTTCGGCGATCAAAAATTCTGGCGCACGAAATTCCTAGACGCATACAAGAAGCACATCCCTTTTAAGTCGCTCGATTCGTTCGTCGGAAATCCCTCCGTCAATTTTCAACACATCCTTAAACATCCAGTGGCAGACGCGTACTACGACGCGATGGTACCAACGCGCGAGCAGTTCCAAAAGATCACGCTGCCGATTCTGACAATCACGGGTCAGTATGATGGCGATGAACTGGGCGCGCTTGCCTTTTACCGAGATCATCTCGCAAATGTTTCTTCAGAGGCGCGCGCGAAACATTTTCTGATCATTGGCCCATGGGACCACGCGGGCACGCGCACGGCTACGGACGAGGTCGGCGGCGTAAAGTTCGGATCGGCCGCCATCGTCGATCTTAACGATCTGCATCGGCAGTGGTACGACTGGACAATGAGAAACGGCCCGAAACCGGAATTCCTTAAGAATCAAGTCGCCTATTACTTGCTCGCGCCGGGAAATAGCGGCGCCAATGGTGAATGGAAATACGTCGATAATTTGGAAACTCTGGTTGCGAATCCGAAAACGTTTTACCTCGATTCCAAAAATGGCGACGCGAACGGCGTCTTTCGCTCCGGTTCACTCACTGAAAAGCAGCCGAGTGGTGGCTCGGATTCATTCACTTACGATCCGCTGGATACCACGCGCGGCGAGAGAGTTGATGGAACCGATTCAAACGAAAAAACCTCTGGCATAGATCAAACGTATGCGTTGAGCATTGGCAAGGATGGTCTGGTATATCACACTGAGCCGCTGCCCAACGAAACACCGCTTGTCGGTTGTCCGCAGTTGACGCTTTGGGTTTCCATCGACACGCTCGATACGGACCTGCAAGCGCATCTCTACGAAATTCAACCGGACGGAACGAGCATCGCGCTCTGGAGCGACATCCGCCGTTTGCGCTACCGCGAATCATTGCGTCAGGAGAAGCTGGTTAAACCGGGCGAGATTGTGAAATGCGAATTTGCGCCCGGCCTGTTCGTAGCGCGCCGTCTCATGAAGGGCAGCCGTTTACGCCTCGTCATCTCTTCGCCGAATTCCATCCTTTGGCAGAAGAACTATAACTCCGGCGGGGTGGTCGCCGAAGAAACAGCAAAGGACGCGCGCATGTGCCATGTGCAGATCCATCACGACTCCGCGCACACCAGCGCGATCCAACTGCCAATCCGTGAGTTACCTGTTTCGCAAAAGTAGAGCCAAAGAACGATGGCCCGGAAAATTCGTGTTGGAATACTATTCGGAGGCCGATCTGCCGAGCACGAAGTCTCCGTGCAATCGGCGAAGAATATCATCGACGCTATCGACAGGAACAAACACGAAGTTGTGCTGATCGGCATTGATAAAAAAGGGCAATGGCATCTCAATGAAGAATCTCGATTTCTCCTTCCGACAACTCAATCGGAATTGCCCGAGCTAGCAGAAAGCGGCGAAAATCTCGCGCTGGTTCCTGGGAAGCAAGACGAGCAACTTGTAGCGCTTTCCGGGCAGGAGAGACTTGGCTCTTTGGATGTGATCTTTCCTGTGCTTCATGGCCCGCTCGGGGAAGATGGCACTGTCCAGGGCCTGCTGAAGCTTGCAAATATCGCGTTTGTGGGAGCTGGCGTCCTTGGCTCAGCCGTCGGCATGGACAAGGATGTGATGAAGCGGCTACTGAGAGATGCTGGAATTCCCATCGCCAGATTTATCGTGGCCAACAGGTATTCGCCGAAGGAAATCGCTTTCGACTACGCGCGAGACCAACTCGGTTTGCCGCTTTTTATTAAGCCTGCAAACCTCGGCTCATCAGTAGGTATTCATAAAGTCAAAGATCGTGAAGGATTCGAGGGCGCGGTCCGTGATGCGTTCAATTATGACAATAAGATCTTAATCGAGGAGTGCATCAAGGGGCGCGAGATAGAATGTTCCGTGCTCGGCAACGATAATCCCATCGCATCAGTCCCGGGCGAGATTTTGCCTCGCCACGAATTTTACTCGTATGAAGCGAAATATCTCGACGAGCACGGCGCCGTCCTGGAAATACCGGCGAAGCTGGCGCCGGCGATTTCGGAACGTATCCGCCAGCTGGCTATCAAGACGTTTTCGGTGCTCTGCTGTGAGGGAATGGCGCGGGTCGATTTCTTCTTGAGAAACGGCACGGAAATTATCGTCAACGAGATCAATACGATTCCTGGATTCACCAGAATAAGCATGTATCCAAAGCTCTGGGAGGCGACCGGTATCTCTTACAGCGAGTTAATCGACAACTTGATAGAACTCGCAATTGAACGGTTTGAGCGCGAGAAACGATTGAAAACCGATCGCGCATAATCCTCGGAAAATTAGCACTGATGCCACTGATCTTAAGAGCGTTGATAATCGTAAGCGCGCTTGCGATTCTAACTACGCAAGCATGGGCGGACGCAGAGATTGTAATCGCGATCCGGTATTTGCAGGCGCAGGGAATAAGTCACTCGCACCTTTACTTGTATCGCGAGGATGGAAAACTGCTCCGCCAGTTAACGAAAGACGACTCTGGACAGGACTCAGGTCCAATTTTCGCGGAAGATGGAGGCATGATTGTGTTCACGCGCGAAAAGCCTAATGATGTTCGCGAATTCTGGAGTATCGATCCGCGCGGCACTGGATTGAAAAAGCTGGAAGCGGCGCCGGATTGGTACATCCAAGCGAAGAGCTCTTCCTATTTCACAAACGTCGAACCGGAGGAATCAGCATCGCCGAGTCCGACAATGTCATCCGAGGAATCTGCATCGCCCGCCGAGACGCCGCCGCCAAGTTACAAATCGCCGGATGGTTCCGTGGAGCTGATCCTGCGGGAAGGTCCAACGGCCGAAGATGATCAGATCGACGGTCCCGGTCATGGAAAACATTATTTGCTGCGCGATCTGAAAACGGGAGTGGAGACGGAATTCGAGAAGCTGCCCGGGTTTTACGGTGTGTTCGGGTTGCTGCACGACACACAGGATAACGCTCAACATTTTCTTTTCGATGGACCGTTGCGGCTCGCATTTTTCGATTTGCATTTAAACAGCACGGATGGCGACACGGTTTTCGCGCTCGACCTCACTGGCCCACGCCTTGTCAGGCTAGCGCCAAACTGGGCAACCCCAATTCCGCTTCCCGGTGAAGCCGCCTTTCTCACGTTTACAGAGAATCGTTACGTGCCCATCCCCGGCAGCTCGAAAACGGCGAATTGCTCGTACGTGGAATGGTGGAACAAAAGCCTGGACAAGATTCGCTACGCTCGCGAAGGAAGTGCGGCGATTTGCTACGGCGCGTCGATGTATCGGCCTAATCAGTTGCCGTCCACGATTATCATCCGCAAGAGCGCCAATTAGAAATGACTGGAAAAAGTTTTGGCATCACCTTCCTCCTGGGCTGGCTGCTGGACCCAATCGGGAACGGCGAGAATCCCCCCGTTCGTTGAGAAATTTGCGGATCGACAATTCCTTTGCGGCCGCGTCTTTAATCCAATTGTCGATGGGGCGGCGCAATTGGAACGGTGCTTGGTATTGCCTCATTTCATCTGCGGGAGTCGTCTACCGACACCAGCGAAGCGCGACTGTAGCTTCCTAATAGGATAACCAGCTGGTCTTTCGCGGTTTTAGGTTAGGAGTATTGTCGAATGAGAATGAAGGAAAACTTCTCAGAACGATTGGGTTCGGCGGCAACCGGTGACACTCGGCATATCAAATACGTCTTCGTTGATGTCGTGAGATTTTCGACTGATCGAAGCGTCGAAGCGCAGAACGACATCGTCGATACGCTGAATACGGCATGCACGCAGGCTTTTCAGGAGCTCATTCCCGAAGGCGAAGTCATTTATGTACCGACAGGCGATGGGATATGTGTCGCCATCATTGATCCCAAGGCCAAATACGATGCCCACGTATCGTTCGCGTTGAACGTTCTCTCGCGAATAGATGCACATAATGAATCCCTCACATCGTCCAAGAACTTCATTCATCATATGCGCCGATTCGAATTGAGAATCGGCATCAGTGAGAATGTCGACAGCATAGTAAAGGACATCAACGGCAACAGAAATGTTGCAGGGAACGGAGTGACATCAGCACAACGAGTTATGGCGCTCGCCGACGGACGGCAAATATTGCTGACTGACGCGGCGTTCAAAACGCTTCATGGCCACGAGAAATACATGGACGCGTTTCAAAGGTTCAAAGCTGTCGTTAAGCACGACCAACCGCTCGATGTCTACCAGTTTATTCAAACGGGCATCGCGGGCCTAAACGTGGATATTCCGTGGGCGTTTCGAAATCGAGAGCCAATCGAAGATCAATTTGAAGCTTGTCTTCGGGAGAACCCTTCAACCGCTGGCCAGGTAAGATGCACTATGGAAGCAGCAGAAATGTGGGAAGGCGAAATAAAACGCCGGCTCTTCCACCTCGCTGGAAGCCTACCGGAAGATCAACGGCCGGTGCTGGAAAAGGCCCAACGAGCTTGGACACGATACCAAAAGGCCGAGCTGGAGTTTTCTGCGACGTTCTACTCGAAAATGCAAGGCACGATGTGGAGGCCAATTCGCGCGGCGCGGCACCACGACGTTAGTCGCGACCGAGGTCGTGACTTAGGCATGTATTTAGGATCCGTCGCGGAACAAGAGCTAATTACCGAATAAAGTCTGCCGAAGCACATCAGCGTTCTAAACGTCTAATCGACGATCTTGGGGCCTATCTGGCTGGCGCTACCGGCGATGATGCGAAAAAAGCGGTTACCTTGCTGCGCTGGACTAACGTCATGGCGACGGACTGAGCGTTGGCTGCGGACCGGGTTCAGTTCCGCGCCGTTTTCGGACGCCTTTCAGCTTTTCCTGCAAGACTTGGGGCGGCGCCAATTCGTATGCGCGAGAGTATTCAGCCTCGGCGCTGGCTAGATCCCCCATTTCCAGATAAATATCCCCAAGATATTCATGCCCGTAATAATCGTTCGGATATCCAGCCGTGATTACTTTGGCCAGCTTGATCGCTCTGCTGTAATCATACTGACGCCTTGCACGGTAAACATCTGTCCAAGGACTTATTTCGCGGCGAGGAAGCTCTGAAATGAGATAAACAGTTAAAACGAGCAGGGCTATCAATAATATGGTCGTCCACCATTGCCGCTGATGCAGCTCGCGCAGCTCGGAAATCAGCTCCTGATTCATATTTTCCGATGTTCTGCTGTTATCACTGATTGAATCAAATTCATCCGGAAGGCTCTGCCCTTCCTCCTCGAGAATGCGGCGGGCCTCCTCAACTTGATCCTCCGCGACCAGGAGCCGGACGGGCATGGCCATTGGGGCGCCCCCGTAAAGATGCGACGCTTCATCCGCTAGGCTGCAGAGAATCTTGCGGTCATCCAGCAGTGATTTTGCTATCGCTGCTTCGGCTGCGTTTGGGTAAGTGCGAAGCGTAACCACGCTTTAAAGTCTAAAGAAAAAACGCCGCTAGACCCAGTTTTTTAAGAAACGGATTTCAGCGAGTCGCCTGCGCTCCCCAATCCGTGGAATCCGCGTAATCCGCGGTTGAGTTAATCGACGATTTCGAGGCCCATTTGTCGGGCGGTGCCGGCGATGATGCGGAAGGCGGCTTCGTCGTCGCGCGCGTTTAGGTCTTTCGACTTCGTTTTCACGATGTCCATGACCTGTTTGCGCGTAACCTTGCCGACCTTGGTCTTGTTCGGCTCTTTGGACCCGGCGGCGATGTTTGCTGCTTTTTTTAACAAGACTGCGGCGGGCGGACTTTTCGTGATGAAGGTAAACGATTTGTCTTTGAAAACAGTGATCACGACCGGGAGGATGTCGCCGGCCTGCTTCTGGGTGGCGGCGTTAAATTCTTTGCAGAACGCCATGATATTGACGCCGCGCGGGCCCAATGCAGTTCCCACCGGAGGAGCCGGGTTCGCCTGGCCCGCCGGGATTTGGAGTTTGATGTGCGCTACGACTTCTTTAGCCATGAGATTTAGACAGAATGAACAGAATTTGCAAAATAGGTTAGAAGCAAAATCTCTGAAATCATTCTGATCATTTTGTTGATTCTGTCAGAAAATTTAGCCGCGTTCGACTTGCCAGTATTCGAGTTCGACGGGCGTGGCGCGGCCGAAAATTGTGACGGAGACGCGCAGTTTGCCGCGCTCGGGATCGATTTCTTCGACGATGCCAGTCTGGTTTTGGAACGGGCCGTCCGCGACTTTGACTGATTCGCCGACCTCGAAGCTGACCTTCGGTTTCACCTTTTCTTCGCGCTCTTTCATTTGCGCGAGCATGCTGTCCACTTCCGATTGGCGCATCGGGATCGGTTTGTCCTTGGTCCCGGCAAAGCCGATCACGCCGGGTGTGTCGCGGATGAAATACCAGGTGCGTCCGACAAGCTGATTGTTTTCGTCGAGTAAATGCATGTTCACGATCAGATAGCCCGGAAAAAATTTGCGCGTCGTCTCGCTCTTTTTGCCTTTCTTGATTTCCGAGACGCGCTCGGTCGGGACGAGCACTTCGTAGACCAGGTCGCCCATCTCCTCAGTCTTGACGCGCTTGAGGATATTGTCGCGCACCTTATTTTCCTGTCCGGAAAGCACGTGCACGACGTACCATTGATCTTTGCCTGCGAGCGTTTGTGCCATAAATCAGTGCAGCCGGGTGAAAAAGTGGACAAAGTTCACTAGGACGAAATCGAAAAGGGCCACGTAACCACCGAGCAATAACATCGCGATGATGACGACGAGCGTCGAGTCTGTGAGTTCCTTGTAACGTCGAAAGCCCTTCTCCTTCGGATCCCAAGGCCAGGAAGCTTTCTGCAACTCGACCTTCACTTCGCCGAAGAAATTTTTGACCCTGGTAATCATCTTAGAAGGTTAAATTGTTAGAAGGGTTACAAAAGTTACAAGGTGGTTCGATTCGCGGCTCGTTTTAGCATTGTAACCTTTGTAACTTTTTAACTTGCATCTTCGGCCAACACGCCAGGAGGGACTCGAACCCCCAACCGACGGTTTTGGAGACCGCTACTCTACCAATTGAGCTACTGGCGTAATGCGATGCGTCCCTAGTTTAATCCAGAATTTCACCGACGCGACCCGCGCCAACGGTTTTTCCGCCTTCGCGGATAGCAAAGCGGATGGTTTTCTCCATTGCGATCGGTGTGATCAGCTCGACTTCAATCGAGATATTGTCCCCAGGCATGACCATTTCGACGCCTTCAGGCAGTTTGACCGTGCCAGTAACGTCCGTTGTCCGGAAATAGAATTGCGGCCGATAATTCGAGAAAAACGGCGTGTGACGTCCGCCTTCCTCCTTGCTTAACACGTAGACTTCCGCCTTAAATTTCTTGTGTGGCGTAATCGAACCCGGCTTGGCGATGACCTGGCCGCGCTCGACGTCTTCCTTCTTCAAGCCTCGCAGCAAAACGCCGACGTTGTCGCCCGCGCGCGCTTCATCGAGAAGCTTGCGGAACATTTCGATGTCGGTCGCAACGGTCTTGGCGGTTGGACGAATTCCAACCAGCTCGACTTCCTCCATTTTCTTGAGGATGCCCCGCTCGACACGACCGGTCGCCACGGTACCACGGCCTTCAATATTAAACACGTCTTCGATTGGCATCAGGAACGGCTGATCGACCGGTCGCTCGGGCACCGGGATGTAATCGTCAATCGCTTCCACGAGGGCAAGCACCTGCTTCTCTGCGTCGGCGTCGCCATTGAGTGCCTTGAGGGCGCTGCCTTTAACAATCGGAATTTTGTCTCCCGGAAATTCATACTGCGTCAGGAGATCGCGCACCTCCATCTCGACAAGGTCGAGAAGCTCCGGGTCGTCGACCATGTCGACTTTGTTCAGGAACACGACAATCGAAGGCACACCGACCTGCCGCGCGAGTAGAATGTGCTCGCGGGTTTGCGGCATCGGTCCATCGGCGGCGGAGACCACCAGAATGGCGCCATCCATTTGCGCCGCGCCGGTAATCATATTCTTGACGTAGTCGGCGTGACCGGGACAATCGACGTGAGCGTAGTGGCGTTTGTCGCTCGAGTACTCCACGTGCGCAGTGTTGATCGTAATTCCACGCTCTTTTTCCTCGGGAGCGTTGTCGATTGATTCGTATGCGCGCACCTCGGCCATGCCCTTTTTCGCCAGCACCTGTGTAATTGCTGCCGTCAAGGTAGTTTTGCCATGGTCCACGTGACCAATCGTGCCGACGTTCACGTGCGGCTTGTCTCGTTTAAATGCTTCCTTAGCCATTTCAATTCTCCTGGTTAACTAAACTGTCGTCTTTTTCTTTCAATAATGCACTGATCTGCTGCCGGTTCCCGAGCTCATTCTCGAGCCCATGACCGGGATTGAACCGGTGACCTCGTCCTTACCAAGGACGTGCTCTACCAACTGAGCTACATGGGCGGTTCTTCGTCCTCTCGCTCCACGCCGCGCTTCCCGTGGCGTAGCCGAGCGGCGACCCGGTTTCACCTTCCGCCAGAGAGTCAAAAGTCCCACAGCCGCGTCAAATTTGCAATTTGAACGACCAAGGGACCGCCCCTCCAGCAAAAAGCGTCCGCAACGCTAGCCGCGCGCGTTGGTGTGTCAAAGAAATTTCTTGGCTGGTTATCAATCCAAAATCCGATCAACTGCAGCTCCTTAAGATGGAACGGGCGCGCCGCGTACGTTGCCATTTATGCCCAAACACTCTCGCCACCATTTAAACATCGAGCGACCGAGCGCTCGATCCATCTAGCGAATTCTTCCGCTCGTGGGTTCTTCCTTCCCTCGCGTGATCAAACGCACGATTACGGCAATGATAATCAACGCCGCAATCGCAATCCCGATATTGAGCGGAGTGATTAGAGAAATCAGCCCCGGTTTCTCGGGCGTCGGTGAAGGCGTGGCCGTCGGCGCCGGCGCCGGCGTCGCATTCTTCGCGGCTAGCATCGACTCTGCGTACTGCAGGCGCTGGGGCGTATCAGTATCGTTCGGATTTAACCGCATCGCCTCCTTATAATCATTGATGGCGTTCTCGTACTGCTGCATCAGGCTATTGGTGTAACCACGCTTCGCCAAAAGGTCCGCCGCCACCAGTCTCGCTTGATCACTCGAGTTGGGATCGGTCTTGGAAAGAATGGCCGTGTAATCTGCGACGGCTAAATCGTACTGCTTCAAACCACGATGTGCAGAGGCGCGGAAGCGGAGCGTTTGGGCGTCGTCGGGTTTTAACTCAAGCGCCTTGTTCAGGTCCGCGAGTGCTGCCTCCATCTGGTTTTGCGAGACCTCCGCTGCGCCGCGTTCGGAGTAGCCGGCATAATCCTTTGGGGCGAGCTTAATCGCCTTCGAAAAATCCTCTATTGCCTCCGGCAATCTGTTCATTCTGTGATAGACACGTCCGCGGTCGTTGTAAAGCCGCGGGTCCTTCGGGCTCAATTCGATTGCCTTGGTGAACTCGGCGATCGCTTCTTCGTATGCGCCGCCTTGGGCGAGTTCCACGCCTTTGTTGGCATGTTCGGCAACACCGGCAGCGGATTTTTTTCGCTGCGCCTGTGCCATACTGCTCTGCGCGAGACAGAGAAGCGTGATGACCACGATTGTGAGGTTGAAATTTTTTACCATAAACAGTTCTCCTGAGTCGCTTCGATTTTGAGCGACTAATCATTTGTAAGCGAGCAAATTAATGCACGAAAAAAGCATTGCAGTGAAGCGAATGAATTACATGCCGGTAACTGCCGATCCACGCGGCCGCAGCAACCCCTCGGAAGGCTATGCCGCGCTCTTTGCCACCATCGTCATTTGGTCGACACCGTCGCTTTTCATGTACTATCTGAATCGCTACTACGATCCTTGGGCGCAAAATTTTTATCGATATCTCGTGGCGTGCATTGCGATTGCACCCTTGGTAATTTTCCGAATTCAACGCGGCGGACCGCGATTCGATTGGCATGCTGTAATGATATGTTTCCTTCCATGCCTGCCGAACGTCGTCCACCAAGTCACGCAGGTGATGGCCCTTTCCTATATGGGTCCCGGCGTTTATACAATTTTCACCCGTGCCTCGGTAATCTTCACCGCACTGCTCGCCCTCGCGTTTTTCCCCGAGGAACGTCGTGTGATTCGTCAATGGCAGTTTCAGGCTGGCACGGTCCTTGGTTTAATTGGCGCTTTTGGCGTTGTCTGGTTTCAGCCGGGATGGGAAGCCGGACACATCGCTCTTCCCGGATTATTCATCGCGTTTACCGCCACATTTTGTTGGGCGCTTTATGGAATTTTAGTGAAGCGCCCTTCCGCCCAGCTTGGCTCGATTCGCAGTTTTGGATTGATCAGCTCGATCACTTCCGCCCTGTTGCTTCCGCTCACGTTCGCGTTTGGGAAAATTGGCACTCCGCTGCACGCGGGAGCGCAAGTCAATCTGATCTTGATCGTCTCCGCAGTAAGCTGCATTACCCTGGCACATGTCTTGTACTACGTAGCGATCCGCGAGATCGGTGTCGCGCTTGCCCAAACACTTCAGCTCCTTTGTCCGGCGGGTGCAATGGGACTCTCCGCCTGGATCTACGGTGAACGCCTCAGTCACGCTCAGATTTGGAGCGCAGCCATTCTGCTTCTCGGCGCTTTCCTTGCGATGCGGATCAAACCGATCGCCACGACAGAAGCCGCCGAAAATATTTGATACGCGCCTCCGGCTGTTGCAGGCCGCCCGGCAATTTTATCCTTTTCTCAGCGCCTCTGCCTTTCGCACCAAGTCAATGAACCCCGCGCGGTAGCCATTAGCGTCGGTGCCTTTTCCTTCCTGCGCCCACTCTAGTACCGTGCCGAGCGTTCCATTTCCTTTGTGCTCGGAGTCGCGCAGGATCATTCCGAACTCCGCCACCGCCGCTGCAAATTTGAAATCGGGGGAGGCGCGTTCAAAGGCAGCATTGCTGTCGGTAACCGCCCGCTCGATTAATTCGCTCTTGTCGCCATCCGGCTTCTTGTAGCGCAACTTCACAGTCAGCATCTCATCAGATGAAGATGTCGATGTTGCCGAACTCGCCGAGTACTTTAACGGGTCGACGGGCGGCGCACTCGCCACGGGATTCGTCGTTGCACCCACCGGCACGACTTCATACAACGCCGTCACCGTGTGCCCGGCGCCGATCTCCCCCGCATCGACCTTGTCGTTGTTGAAATCTTCCTTTCGCAACATCCGCTTCTCATAACCAATCAGCCGATAAGAGGCGACGCGCGCCGGATTAAATTCGACCTGAATTTTCACGTCCTTCGCAATCGTCACCAGGGTCCCGTTCATCTGTTGCACGAGAACCTTTCTCGCTTCATCGAGTGAATCGAGATACGCATAATTGCCATTCCCTTTGTCGGCCAGCTTCTGCATCGTCGAATCTTTCAGGTTGTCCGTGCCGACGCCGAGCACGCTGAGAAACACCCCGCTCTTCGCCTTCTCCTCAATCAACCGAATTAGATCGCCCTGGTTCGTCACGCCGACATTGAAATCGCCGTCGGTCGCAAGAATCACGCGGTTCACGCCGCCCTTAATGAAATTGTCAGCCGCGATCTTGTAGGCGAGCTGAATTCCTTCGGCGCCATTTGTCGATCCGCCGGCCTGCAAATCTTCGAGCGCCTGGAGAATCCGCTCCTTGTTGGCGCCGTTCATCGGGGGCAACGCGACTCCTGACGCACCTGCGTAAACCACGATCGCAATGCGATCATTCTCCGTCAGTTTCTCTACGAGCAAACGCATTGCTTGTTTCACCAGCGGCAATCGCTCCGCCGGCTCCATCGATCCGGAAACATCCAACAAGAAAACCAGATTGCTCGGCCCGCGTTTATCCGTCGCGACCTCGCGTCCCTTCAAACCGATGCGCACGAGGCGATGCGAAGGTTCCCACGGACAACTCCCAAGATCGAAATGAACCGCGAACGGTTTCCCGTCCGTCGGCTGGGGATAATCGTAGGTAAAATAATTGATCATCTCCTCGATCCGCACCGCATCCTTTGGCGGCAGCGAATCTTGATTGAGGAACCGACGAACATTCGAATACGAAGCCGTGTCCACATCGATCGAAAAAGTTGAGAGCGGATTCGTCTTCGCATCCAGGAACGGATTCTCAACGATGTGATCGTAAGCGGCCGTGTTGAATTCACCGCTCGGCGCGCGAATTCCACCGTAGCGATCGACTCGTGCCTGGCCGGGCGCATACCCCAGCGCTAGAGGCTGCGCTGCTGCAACTTTTCCTGCGAATTGTGGCCCGGGTTGCGCCGATTTCGCTGGTATTCTTGCCAGACTTTCCCAGGTGCGGAGTTCTTTTTTGAACGCAGGCGAGATTGGTGCTGCTGGACTCGACTGGGCGATGACCGGCGGCTCCGGTTCGGGCAAGGATTGATCCATTTCAGCTTCCACCGCGGGAGTCTTACCAGACTCAACGCTAGCGACCGTTAAGCGGGCACGATTCAGAGAAAAGATCGCTCCGCCCGCAAGCACTGCTGCCACTGCAATCGCCGCCGCGATTGCCAATGGACGCGCGATCGACCAGAACCAGGGATCGTCGTGGATGTCGTTCAAGTTCACCCTTGCAGGCGTTGGCACTGGCGTTTCGCTTTCAAGATCGGTGGCGTATCCCTTTTTCAATGCGCGCGCGAGCTCACGCGTTTCATCGACACAACGTTGTGCTTCGACCGACTCCGCCACCGAGCGCGCCATTATCGATCTTTCCGGTTCATCAAGTTCATCCAGCGCGAAGGCTGTTAGTTTTGGATCATCGAGTTTCATTTTGGTCAGGTTGTTCTGGGTGTGAATGGTAGAAAGTCTTTCGAAGCCTGCGCGTAACGTTGCCGCAGTGTTTTGAGCGCCGTGTGAATGAGCACGCCAACGTTGTTGGCGGTCGTTTTGGTGATCTCGGCGATCTGCTGATAGCTTAGATCGTTTTGAAACTTGAGCTGGAGCACTTCCTGCTGCCGCGGCGGCAGCGTGGCAACGATGCGTAACAAAAATCCCGCCGCTTCGTTTTGCTCGAGATGCTCGTACGGCATCGGCTGGTCGTCTTCGCGCGCTTCAAGAAATTTCTCGTTGAGATACGTCAATCGCTTTTCTTTGCGGCAAACATTGAGCGCGCCGTTGCGACAAACCGTGAACAGCCAGGTGGCAGGCTCCGTCGCGTGTGACGCAGCGCCATTGCGTTGAAATTTCATAAACGTCTCCTGCACGACATCCCTTGCCCGTTCCCGATCGCCAGTGATGCGGGTGGCGAATTGCAGAAGCGGAATCTCGAAACGGCGCAAGAGCGCTCGCATGCAATCCGAATCCGTGTTCGCGCCAGCGTCTGGCATATCGTTCAAGAGGTTAACGCGCGAACTGGCGAAAACTTAGCAAATTTCTTTGCTTGGGTATCGGTTCCGAAAACAGTCGGGATCGTTCGAAAAATAATGCGGCGTTCGTAAAGGGCCGCTACAATCGGCAGCCAGTATTGGAATGAATCTGAAAGCGTATCTCAGATCCCGGCAGAAAGAGATCGACCACGCGCTTGATCGTTATTTGCCGAAAGCGAACACGAAACCGGCAACGCTTCACAAGGCGATGCGCTACAGCCTGTTCGCCGGCGGCAAACGATTGCGACCGATTCTTTGCCTCGCAGCCGCTGAAGCTTGCGGGGGGAAAATCAAGGATGCCCTCCCCTTCGCCTGCGCGCTGGAATGCATCCACACTTACTCGCTGGTGCACGATGATCTTCCAAGCATGGATGACGATGATTTCCGGCGCGGTCGTCCTACGTGTCACAAAGTCTTCGGCGACGGCATCGCCGTGCTCGCTGGAGACGCGCTGCTGACAATCGCGTTTGAGATCGTTTCGACCGCGAAGGCCACGCCACGCTATGACATGTCGATCTTATTGCGCGAGATCGCAGTCGCGGCGGGAAGCCAAAAGCTGATTGCTGGACAGGTTGCGGACCTCGAAGCCGAGGGCAGGCCCGTAAAACGAGGCCAGTTGCGCTATATCCATGAAAACAAAACAGCAGCGATCTTGAGCACTTCGGTGCGACTCGGCGCAATGAGCGCCAACACGGAATCCAAAAAACTCCGGGCCATCACCAGCTTCGGGCACGGACTCGGGCTCGCCTTCCAGGTGATCGACGATATCCTCGATGTAACGCAGACCTCGGAGATACTGGGAAAAAGCGCCGGCAAAGATGTCGCAGCGAAGAAAGCGACCTATCCCTCGGTAATTGGGTTGGAGAAATCACGCGCCGAAGCCAGGCGGCTCACGCGCCGGGCGCACAACGCGTTGTCTGTATTCCGCAGCGATGAAGCCAAGCCGCTGCATTGCCTCGCGAATTATCTTCTAGAACGCGAGTACTAGATTTCCATTTCTGGGGAGCGCAGGCTGCCAGCCTGCAGTCGTCGGCAGCTTGCCGACGAAACTCTGTGTGTCACAGCCCCAAAATTAAGCGCTACCGAAACGCTTTTCGGCAAGCTGCCGAAAAGAACAGGCTGGCAGCCTGTGCTCCCCGGAATCAAAAGAGCGCGACTAATCACACGAGAGGTAAATTGGGATCGATCTCTTCCGTCAGCTTCGATTCAAATCCGGCTTGCAGCCGTAACAATCCGGCAAATGCGATCATCGCCGCATTATCGGTGCACAACCAGGTCTCGGCGCTTTTGAATTCAAATTTTTCGCGCGCACATGCCTCAGCCAATTGTCGCCGCAATTCACGGTTACAGCTTACTCCCCCGCTTATCGTCACAAGGTCAACCTCGCATTTACGAGCCGCTGCGAGTGTTTTGCGCACCAGCACTTCGACAACAGCCTGTTGAAATGACGCGCAAAGATCAGCGAGAAAATCTCCGCGCAATTTCGGCAATAAATATCGGACCGCTGTTTTTAATCCGCTGAAGCTGAAGTTTTTCGAGTCAAGCATACTGCGGGGCAGTTGAAATCGATTCGAGTCGCCCTCGCGCGCACATTTTTCAATTGCCGGCCCGCCGGGGTAACGCAGCCCGAGCATCTTGCCGACCTTGTCGAATGCCTCGCCGGCAGCATCATCGATCGTAGATCCGATCAACTGGTAATCAGCAAGGCCGCCGAACCGCAGCAACATCGTGTGCCCGCCGCTTACAATCAGCGAAACGTTGGGCTTCACCTCGCCGTCGCCGAAGAAAGGCGAAAGCAGATGCCCTTCGAGGTGATTGATTGCGAGATACGGCTTGCCGAAGCCGATTGCCAATCCCTTGGCAATTGAGGCGCCGATCATGAGCGAACTCGCCAGACCGGGTCCGCTCGTTGCCGCAAATGCATCGACCTCCGACAGCTCGATCTTTGCGTCGCGTGTCGCCCGTTCGAGCAGTCGCGGTGCGTGCACCAGATGATTGCGCGAGGCGATCTCGGGCACTATTCCGCCGTATTTTTCATGCTCGGCGATTTGTGACGCCACTTCGCTGGCCAGCAACTCAGATCCGGAGTGGCCGTTGCGTCCGCGCAAAATGGCGACGGCGGTTTCGTCACAAGATGTTTCGATTGCCAGAATCGTCACAAGATAATTGCAAGGCAGGCGCTCCGCCTGCCAATTGCGGCAACCGACGCGGTTGCCCTACAATTTGAAGCGACAGTTATTTCTTTACCGCTTCGGCTTTCGGTGCGCTCTGCTGCGCGTAAATCATAAGCCCCTTCAGCGCGTCAATTGCACGCAGCATCTGTGGATCTTTTGTCTTGATGATGCTCTTCTCGTCCTCAGGTTTCACACTTTCTGCGTTGCGCAGCGCGAAGAGCGCGCGCTCCTGCTCGGCAGTCACGGCAACGCGAATATTGGGAGCGACACCGTTTCCCTGAATGACCTGCCTGCTCGGCGTATAGTATTTAGCCGTCGTAAAACGCACCGCGGAGCCGTCCGGCAATTGCATGACGTTCTGCACGGAACCTTTTCCAAAAGTGGTTTCACCAACAAGGACGGCGCGATGCAAATCCTTGAGCGCACCGGCAACGATCTCCGCGCCACTTGCGCTCCCTTCATTAATCAGGAGAGCCATTGGAAAGCTCGGGCGATCTTTTTTTGCTCCGGAAGTCGAGTAATCATGCTGTTGGGAAGCCATTCTGCCCTGCGTTGAGACTACCTTTGATTTGGGCGGCAAAAATTGAGCGCATACATCCACCGCGCTGTTCAGCAATCCGCCTGGATTGTTTCGCAGATCGAGAATAAGCGCCTGCATCCCTTCCTTTTGTAATTCGTCGAGCGCCTTCGATAATTCCTCCGCCGTTGGCTCGTTGAACTGAATCAAGCGGATATAACCGATCCTGAATGGGCCGGTCAGCTCCGCGTCGAGCAATCTCGCTCCTTTGACGCTGCGCACTTTGATCTCTGCGCGCTCCAGCGTGTAATCTTTAATTTCCTTGGTCGAGGGACGAAGAAGCGTGAGTGTCACTCTGCGCCCGGCTGGTCCGCGTAAAATATTAATGGCATCCTGGAGATCCATTCTTTCCGTTGAAGCGCCGTTTATCTTCAAAATCTGATCGCCCGATAGAATTCCCGCTTTGGCCGCAGGCGTGTCCTCCATCGCAGTAACGACTGTAGGCAAACCGTTTTTCATCGAGACCTCTACGCCGAGACCGTTAAAACGGCTCCGCGTGTCCTCTTGCATGTCGCGGAAATCATCCGGGTCCATGAACTGGCTATGCGGATCAAGCGACGAAAGCATGCCTTTCATCGCTGCCGTGATCAGGTCGTGATAGCTCGTCTTGCCACCGTCGACGTAATCCTGTCGAATCAATTCAATGGCTTTTGCGAAAAGGGAAATTTGCGAGTAACCGTTATCCTCTTCGTTCTTTCCTTGCTGCGCCTCTTGCGCGCGGAGGCTGGAACGAACGCCGAGCAGCAGGCAAGCTAACGAAAGCATGACAACCAGGCGTCTCATATTTCGAACCAATATTGAAAAGAACTGCACCATCGCTCATCCCGGGTTTTTGGCAACGGCCAACCCGAAGTGCTGTCTTAATTGAGACTCGCAAAAATGAGTAACCGTTTCTTTGATGGCACTCACACCCGGCTTCAGCCGGGTGCAGAGCGTCAGCCAGGTGTGAGCCGTTTCAACGGCTCATCTGAGGCGCCCAAACCGTTGAAACAGTTTCGGTGTTCTTCGTGTCATCGCGCCGGGCTAAAGCCCGGCGTTAATGAGAGCGCTGTCCGGAAAATTCTTTCCTTTGCCCTTATCCTACTGATGCCCTGTTTGGCTGGCGTGGCCTTCGCCGCGCAAACGGCCGATGCCGATTACGAAGCGGTGGCCGAGGAATATACTAAAGGTTACTTCGCCGCTCGCCCGCTTCAGGGAACCGCTCTCGGGCTGCACGAATATGACGGCAAAATCACCGATTACAGCCGCCTCGCGCTGGATGCCGAGCTTTCCCGGCTACGGCGGTTCGACGATCGATTGAACAAATTCGACCCAACCAAATTGAGCCAACGGCAATCGATCGATCTGCGAATTCTGCAAGCGGCCGTGAAGAAGGAACTCTTTCAAAGGCAGGACTTATCGGTCTTCGAGCGAAATCCCATGGTTTACGCGCGCGCCGCCGACCTGAATATCTATGTGCAAAGAAACTTCGCACCGCTTGAAGATCGCGTTCGCAGCCTCATCGCGATCGAATCCGAGGTTCCAAATATTCTGATCGCGGCCAGAACGAACCTGAATGAAGTCCTTCCCAAGCCGTATGTAGAACTTGCCATTCAGATCGCGAGAGGGTCGTCGGATTTCTTAAAGAAAGATCTCCCTGCCGCGGTTGCCGGACTAAAGGACGAGCAACTCCGCGGCGCCTTTCAGGTTTCCAATCGAAAGGCTGCCAACGCGCTCACCGATTACGCGGCATGGCTGGAACGAGAAAAACTTCCGAAGGCATCGCTCGATTTTGCTCTCGGCGAAGAAAAATTCAGACGTCTCCTGGTGCAAACCGAGCTGGTCGATCTTCCGCCGGAAAAAATCCTCGAGATCGGCCTGGAACAGTTAAAGGCAGAACAGGAAGCGTTTGCCAAGGCCGCGAAAATAATCGACCCAGACAAATCGCCCATCGAAGTTTTCAGGCAAATTCAGAGCGACCATCCGACCCCGGAAAATCTGATTCCTGATGTAGCCAAAGACCTGGATAAGATTCGAAAATATGTATCGAATCACAATTTGGTAACCATCCCCTCGGACGTTCGGGCCAAGGTTAAAGAGACCCCGCAATATCGCCGCGCGACTTCCTTTGCCTCGATGGACACTCCCGGCCCCTTCGAGAAACGCGCCACGGAGGCCTACTACTATGTGACGCCCACGGAGAACGATTGGCCGGAGAAACAAAAGGAAGAATGGCTTACCGCCTTCAATTATTACACTTCGGACATCGTTTCGATTCACGAAGCTTATCCTGGCCATTATGTGCAGTTTCTGCGCTTAAACGCATCGTCTGCCAGCAAAGTGGAAAAGATTTTCGGTAGTTACGCCTTCGTTGAAGGGTGGGCGCATTACTGCGAAAAAATGATGATCGACGAAGGTTACGGCAGCCCAACGGGCGCGACCCCCAGCGGGGAGGATGCGAAACGCGCGGCTAAATATCGCATGGCCCAAGCCGACGAGGCGCTCCTCCGCTTATGCCGGTTATGTGTGTCGATCAAGATGCATACGCAGAAGATGTCGATCGAAGCGGCAACCAAGTTTTTCCAGGAGAACTGTTACTACGAGGAAAAGCCCGCGCGCCAGGAAGCGATGCGAGCCACATTCGATCCCCTCTATCTCAACTACACGTTCGGTAAATTGCAGATCCTAAAATTGCGCGACGATTACAAGGCGCAGCAAGGCGACGAATTCTCATTGCAAAAGTTCCACAACGAGCTGCTCAACCATGGCATGCCGCCCATTCGTCTCCTCCGCGAGATTATGCTTAAAGACCAGAGCAAATGGGACCAAGTGCTGTAACACAGGCATCTTGCCTGTCTCGGTCGAGCGGGCTTCCAGCCCGCATTCTGGTCGTCCGGGCAGGAAACAGCCAAGATCGGCTGTGTTACTCCGCTTCCGACTCGCCCAATAGCTCCTTGAGCATCGGCTGCGGATTCGACGGCAATTCCTCGACATCCCGCAATTTTCTCGTGATCGCGCGCGAACGGACATCGACATCTTCGATTTTTCGCGCCGCCTGATCGAGCTTCTCTTTCACTCCCGACAGGGCTTCGCCGAATTTTCCGAATTCGGTCTTTACGACGGCGAGCAGGTTCCAGACTTCGCTCGACCGTTTCTGAATCGCCAGCGTGCGAAAGCCCATCTGCAAACTATTTAGAAGCGCCGCCAAAGTCGTCGGGCCGGCAAAGACAACACGGCAATCGCGCTGCACCTGTTCCACCAATCCAACGCGGCGAATCGCTTCCGCGTAAAGTCCCTCGGTGGGCAGAAACATCAGAGCGAAATCCGTCGTCTTCGGCGGATTAATATATTTCTGGCAAATATCTTTTGCGCTGCGCTTCAACTGCGCCTCGAGACTCTTCATCGACTCCTCAACTGCATTGGTATCGCCCTGTTCCTGCGCCGCGATCAAACGGTGATAATCTTCCGTGGGAAACTTTGCGTCGATTGGCAGCCAGACTGGCGCGCCGTTTTCGTCCCCTGGTAATTTGATCGCGAATTCGACGTTCTCGGCGCTCTCATCACGCGTCTTGACGTTGCGCGCGAACTGTTCGGGCGTGAGCACCTGTTCAAGCAGCGCGCCCAGCTGCACCTCTCCCCAGCCGCCACGGGCTTTCACATTTGTGAGGACTTTCTGCAACCCGCCGACGTCGCTGGCGAGTTGCTGCATCGCGCCCAGCCCTTGATGAACTTGTTCAAGTCGATCGCTGACCAGCTTGAACGATTCGCCCAGGCGTTTCTCCAGCGTGCCTTGCAATTTTTCGTCAACCGTCGCGCGCATTTTGTCGATCTGCTTCGAGTTGTCCTCCTGCAATTGCTTCAGCCGCAGATCGACAATCGAACGTACGCTCTCAAGTGATTTGCCCAGTTCTTCGCGTTGCGCTTTGGCAACATTCGCGTTCTCCTCGCGCCCACGCGACATCTCTTCGCGGATGATTCTCTCGGCTCGTTCCTGCGCTCGGTCGAGCACCTCGAGCCGCTTCAACAAATCGGACTCGATGCCGTTAGTTTTCGGCCGAAGCAGCAGGAAAATAACCGCAGCAAGCAATCCGCCACCGATCAAACCGGCGATTACATACAGTAGTGGAGTCACACTGCGTGAATACTCGAATTAGAGCGCGCGTTCAAATATGCTTGTCATCCCGAGCCGCGAAGACGGCGAGGGACCTCACGCCCGCTCCTCCGATCACGCTAAATACCTTGTGTGAACTCCAGGCGATAGGCGAGGTCCCTCGCTTACGCTCGGGATGACCGCGAGGTGAACTAGAACCGCACCTTCACCCCTCCATAGGCCGCGCGACCAGGAGCGGGAAAACCGAACACCTCTGCGTAATGTTCGGTCGTGAGATTGTCGATCCGGCCGAAGATCGACAGGTGCGGGTTGATTTCATATTCAGCCGCGATATTCACGAACGAATAATATTCAATGTCGAAATTCAGACCGCCGAAATTCAATTCTTCTCGCGCATTCACGAACTTTGCTTCGATCGTTGTGCGATGAACCCGCTGCGATTTTTCTGTCGCGTTTCGCGCCTACTTTTCGAATAGCAGTTCGCCGGCACGACTGGTCGCTTTGACGACCGCCTTGATTAGCGTAACGCGGAGTTTCCCTTCTTCCAGTTCGAGGATGCCGTCAATGGTGCAGCCGGCCGGGGTCGTGACAGCGTCCTTTAGAAGCGCGGGATGGTCGCCGGTTTCCAAAACAACACTCGCCGAACCCTTCATGGTCTGCGCCGCCAGAAGGGTGGCTACATCACGCGGTAAACCAACTTTCACGCCGGCTTCGGCAAGCGATTCCAGAATAATGTATGCGAACGCGGGCCCACTCGCCGAAAGACCCGTCACCGCGTCCATGTTCTTTTCATCGACCACAACGGTACGGCCTACAGCGTCAAACATAGTCCGAGCAATTTCGACATCGGCCGGCCCCGCATGAGCACCTCGACAAATTCCCGTCATGCCGCAGCCGACAGCGGCGGGTGTGTTTGGCATCGCTCGAACGACCGCCACTTTGTTGCCCTCGCCGCCACTTGCCGCAGCGAGCTGCTGCTCCAGATAGCTCGTCGGCACGGAAGCCGCGACGGAAACAAGCAGCGTCTTGGCGCCAATTTCAGGAGCGATCTCCTTCAACAGCTCCGTCACGGCTTGGGGCTTTACGCTCAGCAGAATGATGTCGGCACCTTTCACGGCCTTCCGATTGTCGGTTGTTACGGCGACGCCTAGCTTTTTTGCAAGCGCGGCTGCTTTTTCCCCGTGCTTCACCGTCGCGGTAACGCGCTTGGCTAAAAAGAGTCCTTGCTTCAGGTACGCACGCAGTAGGATGCCACCCAACTTGCCAGCGCCGAGTACGGCCAGTTTTTTATCAGAAAGTTTGAGGGACATGGTGAATGGTCTGTGTAACTACGAAGCGTCACTTATTGTTTCCGAAGCTGCCTGCGGCGTCAATAAGCAGGGCCCTGAATTGAGAAATTCGGGATGATAGGGGGGCAAATCAGAACCGCACCTTCACTCCCCCATACGCCGCGCGCCCCAAGGCGGGAAAACCAAACACCTCGGCGTAATGTTCGTTCGTCAGGTTGTCGATCCTTCCGAAGATCGACATGTGCGGATTCACTTCGTATTCGGCTGCGAAGTTCACGAAGGAATAATCCTCAATGTCGAAATTCGGTCCGCCGAAATTTAATTCTTCTCGTGCATTCACGAACTTCGCTTCCGCCGTCGTGCGAAGCCTTTTCCACCAAAGATACGAAGCCGAAACGTAAACTTCATTGCGAGGGCGGCGCGGCAAACGCGCGCCTTGCAGCTGCGAGATGTCTGCGGAGGAAGTTTTCTCCGCGTCGAGATACATATAGCTGGCGGTAAAAATAAGATCAGGAATCGGTTGCACGCGCAATTCCGCTTCCAATCCCTGCGTCCGCGCTGCACCGAGATTGAGCGTCTCAAACAGCCCGTTGAATCCGATCACGTTCGACAAGTCATTGTGAAAATAAGTCGCGCCAACAACGACGCGATTCCCCCACAGCTCCTGCCTGATACCGATGTCCCAGCCGAGATCTTTTTCTGGTTTCAACCCGAAATTATTCCCGAAAATCTTGTCCTGACTGCTTGGCGGACTAAAGCCAGTCGCGACGCTCGAATGCAACGTCGTGTTTGTCTTGTCGATCTTGTAACTGCCCGCAAAGCGATAAGTCCAGACATCGCCGAACTGATTAAAGTGATCGAGACGGCCGCCAGCGACGAAGATCAAGTTTTCGATTGGCGTGGCTGTCGCCTGCAGAAATCCGGCCACTTGCTGGGTGTGGTCGCTCACGAACGTGGGTTGCGGCCCAAACATTTGCGAAACGAACGGGCGCTCCTGACCTGCGTTGACGCGGCTATAAAAAAATCCCGAGGTCAGCACGAGCCACGATGCTGGTTGCAAATCATTTTGATAATCGATGGTGGTCCTCTCAAATAGCGCGCGAGTCGCTCCGATAAATCCATCCTCGTTGGGATCATTCAGCTGGCGCTCGTGATCGTAAGCGAAAATGAACCTGTGCTCCCACCAGTCGCTTATCCGAAAGTTAACGTGCGGCGCGATCAGCCAACGCTCGGTCAGAAAATTGTCGATGGGCCGCGGATCGAAAATCGTGTTCGGCAATCCAATATCGCTAAGCGAATACGTGAACAACCCGCTAATGCGCAGTTGGTCATTTGGTGACCAGCCGACGTTCGCGATCGCCGCGCTATTTCGATATTGATTGTTTGGTCGCGCGTTGTCGGTGTCGATCCGGCTCGCGCCGACTGAATAATCAAACTGGCCGATCTTTCCGTCACTCTGGAGCGACTCGCGAAAGGTATCGTAGGAGCCGCCTTCGGCGCTCGACTGGATGCCGGGAGGACCTTCGCCCCGTTTCGTAAAAATTTGGATGACCCCCGCCAACGCGCGCGGCCCATACAAAGTGCTCTGCGGCCCACGCACGACCTCGATCCTGTCGATGTCGTCCGTGGTCAGATCGGCGAAGTTAAACGCTCCCTGCAAACCTTGGTTGATAGGAACGCCGTCGATCAGAACCTGTGTATGTTCGCTGCGCAATCCACGCGTAAAAACGGAGGTCAATTGGCCGGCCACCCCGGTCTGGACGACGGATAATCCAGGTACTTCGCGAAGTGCATCGCTCACGCGCTCGATTTGTTTTTGCTCGAGATCCTCCGACGTGATCACGCTCACGCTTGCTGGTGACTGATCGAGAGGGATATCGAAGCGCGTTGCGGAGACGACGACTGACTCGGATTCCGCAGTTTCTCCGGGCGAAGGTGTAGGTGATGCTTCCTGCCCGAAGCAAACGATTGGCGCGAAGACGAGCAACGCAACGAGTCCGCTTGGGTAGCGCACGCGTCTCGCGTGCCCGCGACGGTGTCCCGCCGTCGCGAACTTTTTGTGTGCGATACCAATGTCCGAGATTGTCGCTTCAAGGAAAGACTGTTTCGGCGCGACGCCGAAACCAACACGCGGGACGCGTGCGCTACCCCAAACAAACCAAACTGAGCGATTTTGCATACAAGTTTCCTCCAACTCCGAGAGTCGGACTTGTATGGCCGAGGCCGCATCGCCCAGCTCTCATTCTTCTTTTTGCGAAGAAGTTTTTTCGCGCTGTATCCGTAGCCGGGGGCGTTGTCCCCGGCCGCGGTCATCGACCGCGGCTACAACACGAATGAGGTGGACCGGACAAATATTCTGGCTCCTGGCCTTCGAAGAAGTTGAGAATCAATTCTCAAACTGGTCTTCACCTTCTTCCCGCCTTCACCGCATCAGCCGGAGCACAGGCATCTTGCCTGTGGGGCCAACGGACATCTTGTCCATTGCTTCCGCCGCAGCAGGTTACAAACCTGCTGGCCACACAGACTTGGAAGTTTGTGCCCCGAACCAAACGATTGGCCCATAGGGAAATCGTATCCAGTTACAGCAGCGCAACTGCTCCCGATTCGCACGGGATTTCTTGCGCCGATCCACTTTTTCAAGCTCGCAAAGAACTGCCTCCAGAAGTAGCGGCTTGCGCTTGGCGCTTCAAGATTTATTTAATCAACGCGCAACAAATTTCCCGTGCCCTCGACTAACGCTCCTGCCAACTTCGTCATCACCGGTGGCGCCGGCTTCATCGGGTCCAATGTCACGCTCGCGTTGCAGGAGAAATTTCCGGACTCGCGGCTCACGGTGATTGATGATTTCCGCTCCGGCGATTTCAAGAATCTCGCCGGATACCGCGGCGATTTCGTAGCGCAAAATCTGGCGACGCTCGATTGGCCTGATCAATTCGGCGACGAAAAATTCGATGCCATTTTTCATCTCGCGTCGATAACGGACACGACTTTGCACGATCAATTCGTGCAGGTGCATGACAACGTGGAAAGTTTTCGGCGAATCTTAAATTTTGCGCGCCCGACGAAGACACGGATTATCTACGCTTCGTCTGCGGCAACCTACGGTCCTGCGACTGAGGCGAGTACTGAATCAAACGGCGCCGCACCGGCAAACGTCTACTCGTTTTCAAAAGTAATCATGGACAATATCGCCGTCCGCGAAGCAAACGAGTCCCCTGATTGGATCATCATCGGCTTGCGTTACTTCAACGTTTACGGACCGCGCGAAGCGCACAAGGGCGTCCCGGCAAGCATGATTTATCATCTCTCGAAACAGATGAAAGCGGGACAACGCCCGCGAATTTTCAAACATGGCGAGCAAAGACGCGATTTTGTCTACGTGAAGGACGCCGTCGAAGGTACGATTCTAGCGCTCGAGGTCTCGGAAAGCGGGATTTACAATCTCGGATGCGGCCAGGCGCGGTCGTTTAATGAACTAGTGGATGTCTTAAACAAATGCCTCGGGACAAATTTTCAGCCTGACTACATCGACAATCCGCATGCGCATTATCAAAACTTCACTCAAGCCGATCTTACGAAAGTGCGCGGTGCGCTCGGTTACGAGCCTCAATTCTCGCTCGAGCGCGGCGTGGCCGATTACATGCAGTGGTTGTACGGGTAGGCGTTAGGCATTCTTGTTTGGAGCAAAGGTGGCTCGGCTTCTCCGGAGACGATGGCAAATGGCCGCCGAAGGCCAAACTGATGTGCGCGAGCACGCTAAGCCCATAGGAAATTTGGCGGCAAAGCCCGCATTGATTTGGCAACGCGTTGCGGACAACACGTTCCACATTCGCACACGAGCGCGTGCGCTAACCTTCCCAGAAAAATTTTATCGGACGATTGATTTCCGGAGGCAGGCTTTTGTGCACCGGACAATTGAGCGCGGTTTGCTCGAGCACTTCGCGCTGCGGATGATCCTTTGCCAGCGGAATATGGATTTCGGAGGGCAACCCAACGATCCGACGCGGCGCGTCCTTCGACATTTCCTTTTGCACTGACACGGTCATTCCGCGGAGATCAATACCAAGCTCCTGAGCCTTGATGCCCATGGTCGTGCTCATGCACGTGCCGAGGGCCGTGGCCACGAGGTCGGTAGGCGAAAATGCTTCTCCTTTGCCTTTGTTGTCCGTTGGCGCATCGGTGGCGATTTTCGATTGCGACGGCCCGTGCGTCGCATCGCAATGCAAGTCCCCGGTGTAACTGACATCAACTTTGATCATGCAGAATTATGAGACGCGTTCCCTGTTTTGTCATGTCGAGCGAAGTCGAGACATCTCTCGAATGACGAAATCCGAATGTCGAATGCCGAAGGAACCCAGAAATCCGAATGACCAGGAAACCCGCGTGATCGCTGATTCGCTACAACGTTAAAATGGTGCTATCCGATCGTTAACGGTCTAACGGTTTAACGATTCACGCGGCGAAACCGTCCGTGCTTCGTCATTCCTTCGTCATTAGTCATTCGTGCTTCGTCATTTTTGGCAATGGGCATTTCCTGAATTTTGTTGGGGGCATTTTGCCGCCGAACTCGACGCCTCATTCGAAACAGGTGAAGTATGAAGAAGAAGATCACTGGAAAAGATTTAACAAAAGAGGCGCCGCGCAGTCCGCGTATTCGTGTCGGAGGTTACGCGATTCTTGGCCGCACAATTGACAAGTGCCGGGCGCTGGTGGCGGGGAACATCGGCGAATACCATTTCGATTGCCCGCTCGATAACATGCTCTTTGGCTTCAAAGGCGTAAAGGGAGACGATTTCAAAGCTCAAATCGAGCAGGGAGCAAGCGACCAGGAGATCGTCGAATGGCTTAATCAAAGCGGCGAGCCGAAAACGCCGGAGGAAATCAGACGATGGGCCGAAGAAGTGGAAATCGGCAGTCTCTACAATGATCCGGAGAAGCGCGATTTCTTTAGCGAGGAGGTCAGGAAGCTCGGCCTCGAACCGACCGAGACCACGACGTTCGAGTGGCTGGAACTGGACGACAAAGTTTACCACGCGCAAGCAGGGGCGTAGGGAAAAAAACACTGTCGACCTTTAGGTCTTTACGATCGGCGGCGGGATGTCTTCGGTCGGACCAACGTCGACGCCGCGACGGAGTTTGCTGTGCCGCACGCTGTAAAGGAAATAGATCGAGAGCCCGATCGCGAGCCAAACAAAGAAACGTCCCCACGTTTCCAGAGGCAGACTCAGCATCAGCACGATGCAAAAGAGTACGCCGAGAAGCGGGAACAACGGCACGAGCGGGACCCGAAAGGGGCGAGGACGACTGGCGTCCTTACGCCGCAATACGATAACGCCGAGACAAACGAGAACAAAGGCAAACAGCGTTCCGATATTCGTCAGATCCGCCAGCGAACCGATGTCGGTAATCATGGCGACGACGCCGACAGCGACTCCAGTCCAAATCGTCGTGATGTATGGTGTGCGGAACCGGCGGTGAATTTTTGCAAAATACTGGGGAAGCAACCCGTCGCGCGCCATGGCCATGAAAATGCGGGGCTGGCCTAATTGAAAAACCAGTAGCACCGAAGTAAGACCGGCGAGCGCCCCGGCACTGATGAGTGCCTGCGCCCAGGGCCTGCCGGCGAACGCGGTCGCCACCGCAGCCGAATCGCCGAAATAGGTTGGGTATGTTCGCATCCCGGTAATAACGCCCGCCATCAAGACGTAGAGCACCGTACAAATGATAAGGCTCGCGATGATTCCGATCGGCATGTCGCGCTGAGGATTTTTTGTCTCCTCCGCAGTAGTCGAAACGGCATCGAATCCGATGAACGCAAAAAAGACAATGGCCGCCCCGCTCATCATCCCACCGACTCCGTTCGGCAAGAACGGCTGCCAGTTCGTCGGGTGAACCATAAAGGCGCCGAACGCAATTACGAAAACGACGACCGCGACCTTGATAATGACGATGGTTGTGTTGGTCCGCGCGCTTTCGCGAATTCCGTAAATCAAGAGGACGGTCACCGCCGCGACAACGAACAATGCGGGAAGATTCACCGCGATCGTGTGCCCGGCGATGATCGGTAGCGTAGTCGAAGAATAATTCGCGAGGCCGTCGCCACCTTGCGCGATGATTGCCGTCGCAGTTGTGTAATCATTCACCAACCAGAGCGGAAACTTCAGGTTGAAAAGGCTCCCGCAAAGTTTCACGAAATAACCGGACCAGCCGACTGCTACCGCCATGTTGCCGACCGCGTATTCGAGAATGAGGTCCCACCCGATGACCCATGCAATGATCTCGCCGAGGGTCGCATAGGAATAGGTGTAGGCCGAGCCTGAAACCGGAATCATCGAGGCCAGCTCCGCATAGCAAAGTGCGGCGAATCCGCACGCGATCGCGGCGACGACAAAAGAAAGCATAACGGCCGGCCCCGCGCCTGGCCGTCCAAATACCAGTTCCGCATGCGTGAGATGCGATATGATGAAATTGAGGACCGGCGTTTTCCAAATTGATGCCTCGATTTGCTCACCAGCCGCGGCGGTTCCTGCGAGCGCGAAGATTCCGGCCCCGATAATGGCACCGATGCCGATGCAAGTAAGGTCGAAAGCCGAAAGCGCACGTTTGAGCTGGCGCTCGGGCGCAGCCGCCTCGGCCATTAAGTGATCTGGGCTTTTGGTCTTGAACAGATGTGAGGCCATGTCGCTTTTACTGGGGCTAGGCCGAATCAACCACGGTTAGATGCCGCATCGTGGCATCATGCTTTGGGCGCGGTCAACTCCGAAAGCTTTCGCGAGTCAATCCTAAGTTTCGATGTCGATACGCTGCCGAAGTCTGCGCGTCATGCCGTCACTCTTTTACACCGCTCTCTGGGGCGTTTGATCGACCTGTGCGTTCCGAATGGACGTTCGCATTCGGTTTTCCTAATCTCTCAGCGTGGCCGATGAAGTAACAAAACTTATTTTGGGCGATACGGCGATATCGGCAATCGAACAGGCTCCACCGCATCGACGCCGTTTTTTCGGTCGACGAAAAAAGCAGCGGCCGCCCCTGACGCATTGCGAGAATTGTGGCGCCCCGTTGAGTGGACCTTACTGCGGGCAATGCGGGCAACCGGCCATCGATTATCGCCGTTCCTTCGGGCATGTGCTTGTCGATGTTCTCAATGAATTCCTGAATTGGGACTCGAAGGTCTTTGCAACGATCGCGTTGCTGATGGTGAAGCCATGGCGCCTGACAAATGAATTTGTCGCGGGCCATCGCGTGCGTTATGTGCACCCGCTCCGGCTTTATTTGCTAGCCAGCATTCTCTTTTTCTTTGCTGTAAATTATGGAGCAAGAGGGCTTAAGTTTGAACCGGGCAGACTCGGTCCAAAAGATCGCGCGGAACTCGAAGCGGATTTGAAGAAAGAAGATTTGCCGCCCGCAGCGCGGGAGGAATTGCAGGCATTATTAAGGGAGTCTTCGCCTACGCCCGCTCTCTCGCCCTCAACGACCGCGCCTCCGCTCACTCCCTCGCCTTCAGCGACCGCGCCTTCGCCTGCACCTGCACCCGGAGGCGAAAAGCAAAGGCGGGAGTATGGGAAAATAGGCGAGCGACCGTTTGTAGTTTTTGATTCGGACAACAAATCCTCAACTCCCTTCGAGCGCTGGATCGAAGCGCGAGCGAAGGAGAAGATGGGTGAGCATGGAACAAAAATGGGACTCTTTATCAGCACGCTCTTCAGCAATCTGCCTTACATGATGCTCTGCTGTATCCCGCTCTTCGCTCTTGTCCTGAAAGTTCTCTACATCCGGCGGCACGTTTTTTACATCGACCACCTGATTTACGCGCTTCACATCCACACATTTGCTTACACCGCCAGCATGCTGATCGTGCTCGCGACAATCGGACTCAACCGCGTGATCCCAGGGGCGATCGCGGGTTGGATTATCGCGCTCCTCTGGGTCGCGTTCGTAGTGCAGATTTTCCTGTCGATCCGTCGCGTCTACCGGCAGGGCTGGTTTTTTACCGTATTCAAATTCTTTCTCGGCGGATTCGTATATCTGATCGTGCTCGTATTCGCGCTCGCCGCGACCTTTTTCGTTACAGTAGCATTACCATGAGAAAAATGGTTTTCTTCGCTTTCGCGTTAGCCAGCCTTTCTGTCACCGTATTTTCTGCCGATCGGCACATCGCTTTCGAACGCAACAACGCCGTTTACATCGCCAATCTTGACGGAACCAACGAGAAAAAGATCGCCGATGGGATTTTTCCATCAATCTCGCCTGATGGAACTCGCGTCGCGTTTAATACCGTCGAAAAGACCAGCGATACGACTTACGTGCGTCACATCGCCGTGGTAGAAGTCGCGACCGGTAAGGTGAACGTCTTCAAGGACGTTCCAAGCGACAATTCCTATTACCCAAGCTGGATGACTGACGGTAAACAGATCCTTTTCACCACGCGACCGCACGAAGTCTGGGATCTCGTTGCTACTAATTCAGACGGCACGAATTTTCATGTGCTCAAGCCGGGTGTTCAAAATGAAGTGACCCGCTACTCGCCGACTTGGGCGCGCGATGGCCAATCGGTTTTCTGCCAGGACATGACGAACATCTATCAACTCGGACTCGACGGCGCGGTTCGCGCGCAATGGAAGATCGACAAGATCGTGCCAAAGGGCGATATGAGCGGCGACGGTCGGATTGATGTTTCGCCGGACGGCAAGCGATTGCTTTTGAGTATCGACATGGGCGAAGAATCCAGCCGCAAAGATTGGGGCGGGCCGTTGCCAGCGCTCTGGTCGTTCGATCTCCAATCGCAAAAAGCGACTAGGCTCACCCCGAAAAAACTGTTTGGCTGGGATCGCGTTTGGATCGACAACAACAACGTTCTTTTTCTCAGCCGCGCCGCCGGCGAAAAGGACGACTCGATTTATCGAATGCCTGCTGACGGAAAAAATTTGAAACGCCTGATTAAGAATGCGCGCTTTCCAAGCGTAAATCCGCCGTAATTGGAATGAAGATCACTCAATGAAAAGATTTGCGTTTGCGCTTCTGTTCTGTTTCAGCCTTGCCGCGTTCGCGGGCGGCCCACAGCGAAAAATCGCCTTCGAGCGCGGGAACGATGTTTGGGTAGCTAATCTCGACGGTACGGCCGCCAAAAAAATCGCTGATGGATCGCTCCCGAACATTTCGCCGGATGGCACCCGCCTCGCCTTTAACACGAGCGCAGATTCGAAAACGCGACCCGGCCCCGAACGCCACATCGCGGTGGCTGATCTGGCCAGCGGCAAGGTGACAATCTTCAAAGATATCCCGAGCGACAATTGCTTCGGCCCAGTTTCGTCGCCGGACGGATCAAAACTCGCATTCTCTATCATGGCTGAGAAGGAATGGAGGCTTGGCCTGGTCAACGCTGACGGCTCCGGTTTCCGTTTCGTGAGAAATGCCGAACTGAAAAGTGAAGCGTTTGGCGCGCCCGAATGGGCTCGCGACGGCAAATCAATTTTCTGTCACGATCTCGACAACATTTACCAGATCGATTTGGACGGAAATGTTCTGAAGAAATGGGAGCTCTCAAAGATTCTGACTGATGCGAGCATGAACGGCGGTGATCGACTTAGTGTTTCGCCGGACGGCAAGGCACTGCTGATGGATGTCGATTGCGGCGCCGAGCATGAGCGCAAAAACTGGGATGGTCCGCAGCCGGCGATCGAAAAATTTGATCTGGCGAGCGAAAAAGCAGTTCGTGTTACCGGCATGGATGATTTTGTTTGGGAACCGTTTTGGCTGAGTGCCAACGAATTCCTCTGCATCATACAAAAGGAAAACGAAAACCAGCCGTCAATTTATCGGATGACGCTGGACGGCAAGAATCCGAAGCTGCTGGTGAAACACGCGCGAACTCCGAGCGCGACCGCACCGTAATCGCACGCTAGCTCTCTCTCGCTTTCGCAAGCACCCCCGCGATCTTGCTCGCGTCTTTTGTGGGTTACACCTATCAGAAAGCCGGGAAGAACTGGGTCAGCGCGTTGAGCGAAAACGTGCGTGGCGCGCTCCACCCCCTGGACAAGCCGTTGCCATTTACCATCCGCACCTGCGCGATCCGATCCTCGCGATCTGAAGGTTCGATCGCGGAGGCGACCAGATCGTTCCACCGCGGAACATTCTGTTTGCGCACGCGGAAAACGTTCCGGAATTGCACCGCCGGCGAGTGGTCCACATTGTCCGAGGAGCGGAAGACAAAGTAGAAGTGTGCCGCGCCGCTGGTCTGCGCAAAAAAGCTGCTTCGTTCGCTGCGGATGCGAATATCGTAGAAGACCGGACAGGCCGGTGGCTGGTCCGAGCTCTTCGAGACCGCAATGTAGAAACTGTCCGGATCGTTTTGGTCGCGACCGATCTGCAAGGGCGTGGCAAAGGAAGGAGGCGGTGCATCCCGACATGGTGGGCTGATCGCGACGTGCATCGCTTCTTTGGCTTTTTCGATTTCTTCGCGCGAGGGCGCTTTTGGCAAAGGCCCTTGCTGCGGGCAACCATGATCGTCGGTCAGGCTGAGGTCGGGTGAGTTTGGGCACGTGTCGCGGTCGTTAGGCACAAAGTCGCCATCGTCGTCGCCTTTGCTGAGCGCGTCTGCCCAGCCGGGAACCGTTCGCGCCAGGCGGAGCTTGCGGCTGCGATCGCGCACCCGGGCAAGGTAATCGTCCGGCGCGACGCTGCCTGAGAGGAACTGCCGCCCGAGGCGCATATAATCAAAGTTTGCCGCCGCCATGAAATCGTCTTTCGCGGATTTGCCCTGACACGCGGCCAGCGCTTCCTGATAAGCTTTGTTGATCTTCTTCTTATCCCACCGGAGGATCTTCCAGAGACGGACTTTGCGCTCGGCGATCCGATTGCAGTCGGCCGCTTCTCCTGCGGGGAGCGGGCCAAAAAAGCGCCAACCTTCAACTCCGAGGAAAATCAGGAGCAAAAGCAGGATGAAAAGCAGCGCCCGTTTCATCGCGTGTCTACGGTGACGGCGGCAGGAGGTCTCCGGCCGCGATCAGCAAGGCGATCGAAGTTGCGATTCCGTCTTCGATCGGTGGTCGGCCGATGGTAGCGGCATCCGGCCGGTCAGTGTAAAGAGCGATCGAGGCCGCGCGCGTCGCTTTCACAAAATACAACGCCGTAGCCGTGGGAAGGAATGGCCAGGTCTGATTCGTCGCGCTTTGCTGCGCCATCGAATAGTCATAAGTGCGTTGGGCGAGTCGCGTCACTAGCTCGCGGATCGGTACATCGTCGCGCCGCCCAGTCGAAGCGCGCCATTGCTCGATGAACTTCCAGTTCTCGAAGGCGCCGCGCACCACCCTGTCGATCATTTCCAATTGCGCGGCCGGAGTGTCGTTGGCCATTTGCAACTTGCTCCAAATCTCCTGCTGGCCGTCTTCGAAGGGCCGGTGTCCCCAACTGGAAGTCGCGGCGACGTGCATCGGCACGGTCGCGTCGCCAATGGCGTGGAGTGGCCAGGCCATATAACTGACCCGATGTTTTTCCACGCCTTCCTCCGGCACGCCGTCCCGGAATCGGCGCCAGCCGTAGTAGGCGAGGTTATCGACCGGTTCAAAGGCGATGTGGCCTAACGTCGGCATCTGCCATTGCGCTTCGCTGCGAATCTTCGTGCTGGGCAAGCCGTCGTCCGCATCGCTCACCTGATAACGCTTCGGGCCCAGGCTCGGGTCGTAATGGAGCGACAATCCCACGACATCGAAATAAGCCATGAGCACGAGCTCTTCCGCCGAAGGCACGCGATTTGGTCCGCCCTCTTCCCAAAGCTCGCCTTGCTTGTCGTCGTACTCGCTCGACGTGCCCGGATTCATGTTTATGAAGTGCCAGACACCGACGTAATCCTCGCCGCTTTCGTCGCCGAGACCGGGAATCAGTCCCGCTACGTCATCGATGGGGTTGGCCGCATCTGCAATGTCCTTCGCATCCTTGTCGCAATCGTCGCAGCCGTGAAAAATGCAGTCCCAGGCACAGATGAGCGGAAGCAAAAGCGCGCCCAAACCTTTATCGACTGCATCATCGATCACTTTCTGGAGTTCACCCAAACCGGCGGCGCCCGTCGGCCGGTACCAGAGATGCGTGTCGTCGAATTCATTATCGACGTTTGAGGCCCACATGCCGAGAATCGTCCCGGTCTGATCGACATGTTCGGCACCGACGGCTGCGGCTGAATTGATCTGGTTGAAGATGCCGCCCGGCTCCCACTTATAACGAACTCCGCAATCGGCGATGTTAGCGAAGTCAGTCGAGACCGGATATCGCACCGCGCCCATTTTGTTGTTCCACCATTCATCGGGAATGGTGGTCTGACCGTAAATCTCGCCGCTGCAAGTGATCTGCGCGGTGGCTGGGTCAGCGTTCCCAGGTGTGACAACGGCTAGCGGCTTCACCGGCGGCGATTTCAGTTTCTCCAGGTTGAGGCGCTGTAGGGCAGAGGGCTGATCGCGCCATTTCGCTGGCGTGGCGGCGAGGGCTTGCAGAAAGCCACGCCATTCCGCGGCGTCGGCTCCTTCCGGTGGATGGAGCCCAACCTGGAGCCTCGGCGTGGAGAGATAAAGCATCGTCTCGTAAGCAAACTCGACCATGTCCTGGTGAACCGGACGATTGTGCGCCGACGCCGGAACGGGCAAGAGGAGAGCCAGCAACGCGACACCAATTGCACGCGATCGTCGTAAGGCCGCAACGCTTCGAATCGCCGGAGACATTTGAGGCAAGATGCTAACAGTTGACGGCGAGGAATGGGAGACAAAAAATGCTCCGACACTGCGCGTGGTCCGGTCGTGTTCGACCACGGTCGTTAGGCGGGCTTGATTTTGAGGCAACGAATCGAGAGTGGACGCCTTGATGGCGGTCGCGTCGCTCGTTAGGCGAGCAGTTCTTCCGCCTTCGCTAGCGCTTCGTCGATCTTGCTCACATCTTTACCGGCTCCTTGGGCGCTCTCCGGCCGACCGCCGCCTTTTCCGCTCACGATCGGGGCGATCTGCTGGATCAACTTGTTTGCCTGAAATTGCGAGGCGCGTTCTTTTGGAACAGCACTGATTAATGCAACGTTTCCATCTTTTGCGCCCGCGAGAAAAATTGGGCCGCCAAACTTCGGCTTCAACGCGTCCACCACCGCTTGCAGCAACTTTCCATCAGCATCAGCCACCTTGGCGATACAGAAGTTTTTTCCGGCGTGGGACGCTGCCAGCTCACCAGCGATTTGAGCAGCCTGGCTTTTCAACTCCGCCTCGGCAGTTTTGGAGCTTTTCTTTTCCCATTCACGAACGTCGGATTCCAGTTTTTCGAGATGCGCCGCGCGAGCATCGATCTGCTTTAGCATTTCAGCCGTGTCAGCGTTGCTTTCAAAAACGGGCAGCTCCGCAATATCAGGCTTTTTGCGCGCCAGCGTTGCAAACTTTTCCTTTTGCCGCGCCGCTTCTTGCTCCGCCCATTTTCGCGCGGCATCCCCCGCCACCGCTTCAATCCTCCGGATTCCCGCGGCAATCGCTTCTTCCTTCACGATTCGGAATGGGCCGATTTCATTTGTCGATCTTACGTGCGTGCCACCGCAGAGCTCCATGGAGTAACCGTTGAGCGCATGCGGCGCTCCGCCGATTTGCAAAACGCGCACCGTGTCGCCGTATTTCTCGCCAAAGAATTGAATGATGTCTTTTCGCTTCCTGGCTTCTGGGTATGGGATCTCCGTCCATGAAACGGATTCGTTCTCCGCGATTTTTTCGTTTACCAGTTTTTCGATCTCACGGATTTGCTGTTTCGTTAATGCCGCGCTCGAAAAATCGAACGTCAATTTATCCGGGCCAACGTAACTTCCTTTTTGCGCTGCATCGCGTGAAACAACTTCGTGCAACGCCCAATGCAACAGATGGGTAACTGTGTGATGTCCCTGAATCGCACGACGTCGCTCGACGTCGACCGCTACACGCACTGCTTCACCCGGCTCGGGCGCCCGCCCTTCCACTACGTTAGCGCGATGAACAAAAACATCGCCGCGCTTCTGGGTGTCGATTACGCGAAGCTGACCAATTTCCGTGCGATCGTGGCCCGGAACGTGGAGTAAGCCGCGGTCCCCGACCTGGCCACCCATTTCGGCGTAAAACGGTGTGCGGTCGAGAATAACGTTTACCTCCTCCGGTTTCTTGCCGGGCAGAACCGTTGCGACAACCGATTCGGTCTCAAGAAAATCGTAGCCGAGAAACTTCGTCGGCCCGGCGCTGAGTTCCCCTTCTTCGATGATGATTTCTTCTTTTTTCTGTGCCTTTCGCGCGCGCTCGCGCTGCTCCTCCATCAATTTCTCGAATCCGACAACATCGACAGTGAGCCCGCGCTCCCGCGCCATCAGTTCGGTCAGATCCAGCGGAAAACCTTGCTCATCATATAAACGAAACGCTAATGCTCCTGAAATTGTCGACATCCCGCGCGCGACTTCGCGCTCGAAAAGCTCGATGCCTCGGTCCAGCGTCTTGTTAAACGCCTCCTCTTCACGACAAATTGTTTCTTTGATTGCCTTTTGTTTCGCGCGGACCTCGGGAAATACGTCGCCCATTGTGTGCACGACAACGCCGACAAGTTTAAAGAAGAACGGTTCGTGGAATCCAAGGGTGCGTCCGTAACGGACGGCGCGACGGAGTATGCGGCGCAAAACGTAACCGCGGCCTTCGTTGGATGGAATGATTCCATCGGCAATTGCAAACGAGAGCGCTCGGATGTGATCCGCGATGACGCGGAAGGCCACATCCGTGGCCTGCTGAGAGTTGATTGTTGATTGTTGAGAGTCTTTTGCTGGCAGCGTGCTAGCGTATTTTTCGCCGCTCAGTTTTTCCAGCTCGTCAAAGATCGGGCGGAAAACGTCGGTCTCGTAATTTGAGATCGTCCTAGAGAAATCGGTGAGATTCTTCGTACCCTGAATGATCGCGGTCACGCGCTCGAACCCCATCCCGGTATCGACATGCCGCGCTGCGAGTGGGACATACTCGATCTGGCCGGGATCACCGCTCCCGGCTACAGGCTGCGCGTTGAACTGGATGAAAACCAGATTCCAAATCTCGATGCAGCGCGGATCTTCTTTGTTCACCAGCGCGCCGCGCGTATCACCATCGGGCGTGAGATCGACATGCACCTCCGAGCACGGGCCGCACGGGCCGGTATCGCCCATCATCCAGAAATTGTCCGCTTTGCCACCGTTGACGATGTGAATTGCCGGATCGAGGTCAGCCTCGCGAAACAATCTCTCCCAATGATCATGCGCTTCCTGATCGAACTCGCTCGGTTCGCCGGGTCCGGGTTTGTAAACCGTGGCGTAAAGCCGTTGCGCGGAAAATTTCCAGCGTTCGACCAGTAATTCCCACGCCCAGTCAATTGCTTCCTTTTTGAAATAATCGCCAAAGCTCCAGTTGCCGAGCATCTCGAAAAAGGTGTGGTGATAGGTGTCGAGTCCGACATCTTCCAGATCGTTATGTTTCCCGCCGGCCCGGATGCATTTCTGGGTGTCGGCTACCCGCGGCGGATTCCACAAGGGCTTTTGCTGGCCGAGAAAGATCGGCACGAACTGGTTCATGCCTGCGTTGGTGAAAAGCAGATTCGGCGCTTCGGGCAGCAAGGATGCCGACGGCACAATGGTGTGCTGTTTCTCGCGAAAGAAATTGTGAAATGATTGCCGAATTTCTGCTGAGGTCATTTCTGAAACAATGACGAATCACGAATGACGAAATCCGAATGATGAAAAGAAGCTTCCATTCCGGGCTTCGTCATTTGAGCATTCGGATTTTCGTCGTCATTCGTCATTCGTGTTTCGTCATTCCCAATGATGTCGATCTTACGAACAGAAATTGGCGGAGCCTGCGCAGATTTCCAAATGGAAATATGTGCCCACGAACAGCTAGCGTTTCGCATTGATTCGCGCTGGCAAGTATCCTGGCGCTGGTATTATCATGCCTCAGCTTACCAGCATGACCCGCCACGCGATCTTTATTTTGTCCATCCTCCTCTGCCAATCGCTCCAAGCCGAGTTGCCCGAGCGCAGCGTGAGTCCTTCGCACCAATTCATCATTTACGGCGGCGATGCGACGCTGCGCGGCGCCGTCTCCAAGCTTGCGGAGCAGACGAAAGCTAATTTGCTCGCACTGTTGCGACAGCCCGACCGGTGGAAAACCGCCATTGTAATCAATTTGCAGCCGGAGCAGGCGAACCTGCCTGAGATTCCGCCGGCCGAATTGCGACTTAGCCAGACCGGTTCTGGCATGAAGCTGCAACTGGATTTGACGATCGCCCAAAATCTCGACGCTTCACTGATGGAGCGCGAATTGCTCCGCGCGATTCTGTTGGAAATGATTTATCGAAAAGAATCGGACATTGCTCCGGGCATTGCATTCGTCGAACCACCGGACTGGTTGCTTGATGGTGTGCTTGCGCTTACCCCCGGTCGCGATCACGGGCCTCTTGTCGAGGCGCTTTCCGTGTCGCGAAAGACGATGTCGTTGGAGCAATTCCTTCGGCAACGTCCCGAGCTTCTCGATTCTGCCGGTCGCACGCTTTATCGCGCCTGTGCCTTCGCGCTGGTACAGTTGCTTGTGGACGGAATTGGCGGGCGCACTCGCCTGGCGCGGTACATCGACAGCCTGCCCGATGCCTCAAACGATTCGGTCGCTGAGTTGAAGGCTAAATTCCCGGTGCTGGCAGGCAATGCAGAAAAAGCCTGGCAGTCGGCCTTAACGCAAACAAGCAGCGCGCAAAATTATCAGTTGCTCACTTTTGTCGAAAGCGAGCGACGGCTGGATGAGTTGTTGCCCGTTAAAATTCCGAACAACGACAAGTCACTTGATTTAAGCGCGCTCGCGGGACGAAAAGCGTCGGCGGCAGAAAAAGTGGCGCTCAATCAATTGGCCGGGGCTTTGCTTTTATTTGTTCCTCAGGCAAATCCGGTTTTGCGTCCGGTAGCTCGCGAATACCAGCAGATGGCGGCATTGCTTGCGCGCGGAAAACTGAGAGGAATCGCCAAGTGTCTGGCGCGCTTGCAAACTACTCGTGAACAGCTCACCGCTCGCATGAGCGACGTTGACGATTACATGAACTGGTTCGAGGCGACGCAACTGCCAGCTCGCAGCGGCGTGTTTGCCGATTATCTCAGAGCGGCAAGCCAACCGCAAACGACTGGGCCACGGCGACGGGACCCAATCTCCGTTTATCTGGATACGCTGGAGGACCAATTCGGAGATTGAGAACAAAACCAAACAGAAGGAAACAAAGGCAACGAAGGTTTTCTGAAGGATGGATAGATTAGAATCTCCGTTCCTTGCTATCTTTGTTTAAGATGCCGGGCTGTGCCCCCACTTTATGAGAAGGCGGACAAGCGCAGCCGCGAAGTAATCGGGGCGGCCATAGAAGTGCACCGACACAAAGGACCCGGATTGATCGAGTCGATCTATGAGCGCTGCTTACTGCGCGAGTTGGAACTGCGCTCAATTCCAGCGACGATGCAAAAGATGGTTCGTGTTGAATACAAAGGCGTTGTCTTCGATGAGCCGCTGCGTTTCGACGTCCTCGTAGGGGACTGTTTGCTCGTCGAGTTGAAGGCGGTCGAGATTTTACATCCAGCCAGCAAAGCGCAACTCTTCACCTACATGAAGTTGTTGGAAATCCCGATCTGGTTGCTGATTAATTTTCATGGGCCGGTTCTCAAAAACGGCATTTCTCGAATGATTTTGCCCGGAGCAAATCAAACAGAAAAAGACGAAGGCAACGAAGTCTCGTTTTGAATTTCCATCGGAATCTTTGTTTTCTTCGTTATCTTCTGTGTCGGATGGTCGCTCATGTCCCGGGGAATAGGGCGGTTCGACAGCATCCTATCATCGTGTCCTATGAACCCTGGCCAAGCATCGCTGTGGCGCTTTTGGTAAAGTAGTCCCACAATTGGTCCGCATCCGCGCCTCTGAAAGCGAGATGCAATGAACTTTCGCTTTTGGCAGCGCAGAACGTGACAACCACCCGATTATCGTTCCGCGTCACGTAAGCGACATTTTCGAGATTAATAATGTGGTTTTCAATTCGAATGAAATTCATTGTGCGGCAAAGATGACGATAAAGGCGCTGCGAGGCGAGGATTTTAATCTTAGGCGCAGTTGCTCGACGCCAAGTTGCTGGTTATCATGGTGAGCGCGCCAAGGCGCGCGCTTTTTCTATTCATGCAAAAAATTGGATTTGCCGAAGCCCTTGATTCGATCGTGGCCAGCGACCCGCGTTACCAGCGGGACGCGTATGTTTTTCTACGCGACGCGCTCGATTTCACGACAAAACAGCAGAAGAAAGTCAAGGGCGCCACGGTCCGGCATGTGTCGGGACCCGAGTTGCTGGGGGGCGTGCGGCAGTACGCGCTCAAGGAGTTCGGACCGCTGGTCATGACGGTTTTCGATAATTGGGGAATTCATTCATGCGAAGACATTGGGAACATGGTTTTTAACCTGATCGGCGCCGGCATATTCGGGAAGACCGAGGAAGATTCGATCGAGGATTTCAAAAACGTCTATGATTTTGAAGAGGTTTTTGTGACGCCGTTCGCGCCGGCAAAAGAAATCGCGCCGGAGGCGTCGCCACCGAGTTTGCCAGCGCCAAAGCCGACCGCGTCGAAATCGACGGAATGGTGAATCGCGATAATGGTAGGGCGCGACCGCCGGGCGCGCCGCACACCAGGCCCACCCGCAAAAAGCTGCCGCACCAGAGGCCACTCTGGTTGAGACCCGAGGACCAAATCTTTTTCGTCACAATTTGTTGTCGCCACCGCGTAAAGAATCAGCTCTGCCGACCCGCTCTTGCCCGCGCCATTTTTGATTCGGTCCAATTTAGGAATGAGAAGCAAGTTTGGTACGCGCATCTGGTGGTGTTGATGCCGGACCATTTGCACGCGCTGATCTCCTTCCCGGACGAGCGACCAATGAAACAAACTATCGCCGATTGGAAGCGATTTTTAGCGACAAGGCTAAATTTTGACTGGCAACGGGACTTTTTCGACCATCGATTACGACGCGACGAAAGCTTTGTTGAGAAGGCAGATTACATTCGCGCCAATCCGGTTCGAGCTGAATTAGTCGGCCGCTCCGAGGAGTGGCCATACTTTTGGGTGGCCGATCAACAGTAATGAAATTCGCCGAAATAACAGCCTTCGAGATAGTTCCACGGCCATCGAATTTGCACGACGAGGGGAGGCGGCGCGCCCGGCGGTCGCGCCCTACCATTTGACATTGAAACCCGCCAATAATTGCTTAGCCAAAGTATCGGGAATTTTGTCCGCGATTTTATTTCTATTTACCATGGCCAATTTGAAAGCCGCACCAGCCGCCGATTCGTCCGTCATCACGTTTCCCCCGAGCTCGGCGCAAAAATGGGTTTTGCCAAACGGACTGACTATCATCGTCCAGGAAGATCGCAGCGCGCCGGTGGCAAGTGTCCAGGCTTGGTGCGCCACGGGCAGCATCGACGAGGACGCGCATCTGGGCGCAGGCCTGTCCCACATTCTCGAGCACATGCTCTTTAAGGGGACGAAAACACGATCGACCAACCAGATCGCGCAGAAGATCCAGGATGTAGGCGGTTACATCAATGCCTACACATCTTTTGATCGCACGGTTTTTTGGATCGACGTGCCGAAAGATGGTGTGGCTACCGCGCTCGACGTCCTGGCCGATGCGATGATGAATTCAACTTTGCCGCCGGAAGAATATCAGAAAGAGCAGGAGGTCATCCGGCGCGAGTTCGCCATGGGCATGGATGATCCCGATCGCGTGGCGGGGTTACTTCTTTTTGCGACCGCCTATCAGCGACATCCCTACCGCTTCCCGGTGATCGGCGAGATCGAGATCTACAATCAGCTCACCCAAGAGCAGGTGATGCAGTATTACAAAACACGCTACGTCCCGAACAATCTTACCTTTGTTGTGGTGGGCGACGTCGATGCCCAGAAAGTGCGGCAACAGCTCATCGAACTGTTCAAGCCGTATCCGGAGAAATCACTCAAGCCGGTATTCATTCCCGCGGAACCGCTGCAACTTGGCCGCCGCGAAGTCCACCAGGAATTTCCCACCGAGCTGAGTCATCTCTCGCTGGCCTGGCACATTCCGGAGGTCACCAATCCTGATGTTCCCGCGCTTGATCTTCTCTCGACCATTCTCGGCGACGGTCGCAGCTCGCGCCTCTATCGGCGCGTGCGTGAAGAGGCCGGTCTGGCATTCCACATAGCAGCGTTTTCCTACACGCCGGGTGATCCAGGTCTATTTGGCATTGATGCCACGCTCGATCCAAAGAAACGCGAAGCAGCCGAGCAATTGGTCCTGCGGATCATTGACGAGGTGAAACAAACCGGCGTTACGGCGGAGGAATTGGCGAAAGCCAAAAAAATATCGCTCAGCCATCATCTGGACGCGCTCACCACAATGCGCGGGCAGGCTTCGGACGTCGGCTCGAATTGGCTCCTGACGCGCAATCTCAATTTCAGCCGGGATTATCTCGATGCCGTCCAGAAGGTGACACTCGACGACATTAAACGAGTCGCCGCAGCTTACCTGACCGAGAGCAACCTGACGGTCATATCGCTAAATCCGAAGACTTCGGTGGCCGGCAAATCTGAAGACACGAAGGTCGCCGCGGCGGGTGAGATCCAAAAATTTGAGCTCTCGAGTGGGTTGCGGATTCTGGTCCGTGAAGATCGGCGTTTGCCACTGGTTACGATGGGCGCCGTTTTCCGAAGCGGCCTCCTGGCAGAAACTGCGGAAACCAACGGGATCACGCGCTTGATGGCCAAGGTGCTGCTCAAGGGAACAAAAACGCGCACGGCGGAACAAATTGCAAACGAGATCGAAGCGGTGGGCGGCTCGATTTCGAGCGATGCTGGTAACAATAGCTTGAGTGTCTCGGTCGATGTCACCAAACCCGATTTGAAACTGGGTGTCGACATACTGGCGGACGTTTTGCTCAACGCGACCATGCCGGAAAAAGCGATCGCGCGCGAAAAAGAAATCCAGATCGCTGCTATTCAACAGGAGGAAGAGCAGTTGACGACCGTGGCGCGCAACATTTTACGGCAAGCGCTTTTCACGCAGCATCCTTACGCCCTGCGCACCAATGGTTCGGTTGAATCCGTGCAGCGGCTGACTCAAAAAGATCTGCTCGATTTTCGCGATCGTTACGTTGTCGCAAAGAATGGCGTCATTTTCGTCTTTGGCGACGTGAAGGCGGGGGAAGTGAAGCAGCTTTTCGAGAAAGCGCTTGGCGGGATGAAACCTGGCGGGCTCGCCTTGACGGACGCGCGTCCAGCCGCGCCGTTGAACAAGACAGAGGCGGTCGAAAGCCGGAAAGATAAAGCGCAGGGCGTGATCATGGTCGGATATCGCGGATCGGATATTTTCAGTCCAGACCGATACGCTCTGGAATTAATCGACGAGGCGAGCAGCGACCTTGGCTCGCGCTTTTTTGTTCGCATTCGCGAGCAAATGGGGCTGGCCTATTACGTGGGCGCAAGCCAGATGCAGGGTCTGGTGCCGGGACTTTTCGCTTTCTATCTCGGCACCGATCCGCAAAAAATCGAGCCGGTGAAGACGGCGTTGCTCGATGAAATCCGCAAGCTCGCCAACGATGGTCTTACCAGCGAGGAATTAGCGCGAGCGAAAAAGAAGCTGATTGGCCAGCAAGAGATCGCGAATCAAAGCAACGCTGCGTTCGGCTATCATTGCGCGCTGGACGAGCTCTACGGGCTTGGCTTTAATTATTACAAGCAACTCGAGCACGATGTGGATGCAGTGACTCTCGACGATATCAAACGCGTGGCGGCGAAATATTTTCGCGATCAACCATATGTTTTAGCCACCGTGCGACCGCCAGAAGGCTCCGCAGCTGCGAAACAGAAATGAGCCATGGCTGAAGTCCAAAAAAGCACACAGAGCGGCGAGCTTTCCCAGCGCTTCATCGAGTTCGTCATGATGCACGCGCAGAACGCCGCTCTGTTTCTTGGACAAATCCCAAACCCAAAAACCGGCGAAGGCGAAGTGAACCTGGATTTGGCCAGGATGTTTATCGATCAACTGGCCATGATTCAGGAAAAGACGCGCGGCAATCTGACAAACGAGGAAGCCACAGTGTTGCGCAACGCGCTTTCCAATTTGCAGATGGTCTATGTCGAAGTTGCGCGGGAGCCTGGTGGGGCGCGACCAGAGCCTGCTCGCCCTGGCGAGGGGACGCCGACAACCCCCGCCCAAGAGGCCGCGGCGCCATCCAAACCCGCTGAACAAACATCGACAACTACGCCCGAGGCATCAGCGCCGATTAGTTCGACCGAACCCGAGACGGAATCGAAGAAGAAATTCACCAAGAGCTACGGCCCGTAGCTGCTCTAGCCGGGGGTCGGTGACCCCGGCCGTGCTCATGGCGTGTTTCGCCGCAATTTTCAGGTCTATAATGGAATTAGACCGAAAAAATCTGTATAAACCTTGTTAGATCCAATTGCCTATGAAACCGAAAGAAGCATTCGGCGTTGCAGTGCGAATTATAGGTCTTCTCGTTACCTTGGCATCGGTCGCCTATCTCCTCTCCGCAATCATCCTCGCTATTAATCCCCACTATCGGCCTGACGCCCACCCGGCAGTTCAATATCTGATAAGCGGCCTCGTTCTGTTGATCTGCGGCCTATATCTACTCAGCGGTGCTTCACATATTGTTCGTTTTGCCTACCGCGAGAAGACTCCTTTAGATAGCCGCCCGCGACAGATCTAACCAGGCGATGCAGCGAACCGCGCCCCGCTCCATGTTCCCGCTCAGAGTAGCTACAACCTCCAGCTTGCAGCCACGCGCGCTCATGGGCGCGGTCGCTGATCTTGTGTCTCGTTAGGCCGTGAGCGTCCAACTAAGCTTGCCAGCATATTTTTTTCTTGGTTTCGCGCTTATAGTGCTGGGTCGCACAATTCATTATCTAGCTGTCACGCGCTATCTGAGAGAGCGTGGCATTGTCGCTACAGGTGACCGATGGGCGATACGCGATTGGCGTGAATGGTCGGCGTACAGAAAAGCCCGTCTTTTCGATTACCAGCCACTCACTTGGTGGTACGTGCTTTGGGCCATTCAGATTGTTGTATTCGTTTGGATGATCGGTTGGTTCGCGTCGGCAGGCGGGGCACTGAAATTTGGTATGCAGACTTACTTGGCACCGGCCGCGAGCAATCCAGACGGATACACGACTGTCTTCGATGTGACACAGAGCGGTTATCGCCAGTGGTCGTTCGCAGCGTCTGGGCTCATCTTCGTAGCTGTTGGCTTAGCGCTGCCCATGCTTATGAGAATTGGGATTTTCCGGAAGCCGCCCGCTTGGATGCAAAAATGGTTTCCACGCGTCTTTCTTGGCTTTGCTATTTTCTGGACGACGTCTTGCTTCGTCGCGACCTACATCGATTATCGAAGGGCTGTTAATGCGATACGCAATAATCGAGCGCAAGTGATCGAAGGCGTTGTCACAGATTTTAAACCAATGCCTTACACCGGGCACGCGATGGAGTCTTTTGTAGTGCAGGGGGTCGGATTCGACTATTCCGATTACGTCATCACTGCCGGATTCAACAACACGAGTTCGCACGGCGGACCGATCCGAGAAGGTTTGCCCGTGAAAATATGGCATTTGGGCGGCGAAATTCTACGATTGGACACCAAAAAGCCTAACCAGTCGATGAAGGTTCTTAATCAAGGAAAAAGTGTGTAGCTCTGCCTGACCCGCAGTTGGATATTTTGTCCGGCTGGGGTTTGGAGGTAGCGCGTCTCGTTGGGTTGGGCCGCAGTGGTTTAGGGTTATGACTCGTTAGGCA
>WNGB01000849.1_pt1 | contig 116872 bp, 109 predicted proteins | sample 5400681 | NCBI WGS metagenome assembly WNGB01 (sample SAMN13153367, study PRJNA577476) | soil metagenome | isolation source: 115 cm soil or saprolite under grassland replicate 2 | place: USA:California | collected 2016-06-15
CTGTGGCTCTATCCGCCGCTGTGAACCGGCGCGCCGCCTGAGTTCGACCATGCCTGCGCTGCCATCAGGCACGGTGACCTTCCTCTTCACGGATGTCGAGGGGTCGACGCGGCTCCTCGAGCGGCATCATGATGCCTATCGCAGCGCCATCACACAGCACCACACCATTCTGTGCGAGGCTGTTGAGCAGAATCATGGCTCAGTCTTCGAGACGGTTGGCGATGCCATGTATGCGGCGTTCGCATCTCCCAGTGATGCCGTCGCGGCCGCGGTGCGGGCCCAGCAAGATCTCCATGCGGCCGTCTGGGGCGATGTCGGCCCGCTCAGAGTGCGTATGGGACTGCACACGGGGGAGGTCGAGCGACAGGGCGATCACTATTTTGGCGCAGCCCTCTATCGTTGCGGGCGGCTCATGGCCGCCGCTCACGGTGGGCAGGTGCTGCTTTCGTCGGCCACGGCCGAGCTCGCGCGGGAGGCGCTGCCGGCCGCCGCGGATCTCCGTGACCTCGGCCACCATCGGCTGAGGGACCTGCAGCGGCCGGAGCATATCTTCCAGCTCATGGCACCCGGCTTGGCCGTGGATTTCCCGGCCCTCCGCACGCTTGAAAGTTTCTCCAACAATCTCCCAGTCCAGCCCACGCCCCTCATTGGTCGGGCGCGTGAACTTGTCAGGGCGCGTGATCTCCTCGGGCACCCAGAGACGCAGCTGCTCACGCTCACCGGCCCTGGCGGAGTCGGGAAAACCCGCCTCGGCCTTCAGATCGCTGCGCACGCTCTCCGCGAGTTCCCCGACGGCACGTTCTTCGTCGATCTGGCTCCCGTCATCTCCGCGGATCTCGTGATCCCGAGCATCGCCAAGACGCTGTCGGTCCAGGAGGTCACCAGCCGGCCGATCCTGGACAGTCTCAAGGAACACCTGCGCGATCGTCAACTCCTGCTCGTGCTGGACAACTTTGAGCACGTCCTCGCCACCGCGGCCCAGGTGGCCGACCTCCTCTCCACGTGCCCCAGACTGAAAGCCCTCGTCACGAGCCGGGAAGCCCTGCACCTGCGCGGCGAACGTCAGTTCCCGGTGCCCCCACTGGCGCTGCCGGATCGCCCGTGGAAGCAACCGGCCGACCAATTGACACGCTACGAGGCGATTCGGCTCTTCATCCAGCGGGCGCAGGCGGCCAACCCCGATTTCGCAGTCTCCGATCGAAACGCCTCCGCGATCACCGAGATCTGCCATCGCCTCGATGGACTGCCGCTGGGCATCGAGCTCGCCGCCGCGCGCGTCAACACCTTCTCGCCTCAGGCGTTGCTCGCGCGGCTGGAGCACCGGTTGGCCGTGCTGACGAGGGGGCCGGTGGATCTGCCCGCTCGTCAGCAGACCCTTCGCCAGGCGATCGGCTGGAGCTACGACCTGCTGACGCCTGGCGAGCAGGTGCTGTTTCGCCGCCTCGCAGTGTTCGTCGGCGGCTGCACCGTGACCGCCGTGGAAGCAGTGGCCCGAGGCGGTCTGCCGGATATGAGCCTGGACGTGGTCAACGGAATGGCGTCGCTCGTCGACAAGAGCCTGCTGCGCCAGGAAGAAAAGGGCGGGGACCTGCGCTTCAGGATGCTCGAGACGATTCGTGAGTACGCCCTGGAGCGCCTGACCGCCGCCGAGGAAGCCGATCGGTTCCAACGAGCCCATGCCGATTACTGTCTCGAGCTCGCCGAGCAAGCCGAGCCCGGACTCCTCGGCGGATGGTCTCAGGCCGAATGGCTAGATCGCCTGAGGGAGGACCACGACAACTTACGCGCGGCGCTCTCCTGGTTCATTCGACACGGACCGGCCGACTCCGGCCTGCGCCTGGCCGCCGCGCTCCGACGCTTCTGGCGCAGCCGCGGATACCTCGCGGAGGGACGGGAGTGGACGTCCGCGCTGCTCGCGCTGCCGGCGGCCCGGACACGTACCGCAGCCCGAGCCAAGGTCTTGCAGGCGGCGGGCGGGTTCGCCAACCAGCAGGGAGACTATGTCGAGGCGCGCGCGTGGTTCGAGGAGAGCCTCGACATCTACCGCGAGCTGGGCAATATCCACGGGATCGGCTGGGGCCTCGTTCTTCTCGGCATGCTCGCCCGCTACGAGGGGAACCATGTCGCCGCCAGATCGCTGCTCGAAGAGAGCCTCGAGTTGGTCAAGCAGGTTGGTGACACCGAAGCGATGGCAGCGGCCCTCGGCAACCTCGGTGTCATCGCTCGCGATCTGGGTGATGCCGACCTCGCCGAGAGCCACCTGGACCAGAGCCTCGCCTTGTGGCGCGAGTTCGGCGACAGGGTCGGCATGGGCTGGACACTGGGTGGCCTCGCCATGGTCGCCCGGGCGACCGGCAAGTTCGACGTGGCGCGAGCCCGGACCGACGAGAGTCTGGCGATCTGGCGCGGGCTCGGTGACCGGCAGAACACCGCCAATGTGCTGAGCACGGCCGCGCGCCTGGCGCGCGACCAGGGGGAGTACGCGTTGGCCCGAGCGCGCCTCGCAGAGAGCCTCCAGGTCTTCAGAGAGATAGGGGACCGGCGAGGCATTGCGTTCGTCCTCGAGGGGTTTGCGGGCCTGGCGGCCGACGAAGCCCAGCCGCTCCGTGGCCACCGCCTCGCCGCGAGCGCGGCAGCGCTCCGCCGGATCATCGGCGCCGTCCCGCCGCCTGCCTGGCGCGCGGATCTCGAGCGCAGTCTAGAGGGGTCGAGTCGGGGACTGAGCCCCGACACCATCGGAGAAGCGAACGCTCGGGGGCGTTCGATGACGCTGACCGAAGCCATCGCTTTCGCCCTGGAAGAGCCTTCGCCACCGCGCGCGTCACCCGAGCCGACTAGTGCCGAATAGTCGACCCTTGGCCGTGAATCGGCACGGCGGTCGCAAACTACGGGCGCGAGCGGTCCGGCTTGCGACGCTATGGCCCGCGGCGGCCCAAACTTGACACCCGGGCCGGGGCAGAGGGATGATGGCCGTCCCATGCCGCGGGAAATCAAGGTATACGACACCACGCTCAGGGACGGCACCCAGGGCGAAGGCGTGTCCTTCTCCATGGAGGACAAGGTCCGCATCGCGCAGCGCCTGGACGCTCTCGGCATCCACTACATCGAGGGCGGCTGGCCCGGCTCGAACCCCAAGGATCTGCGCTTCTTCAAGCGCGTCCAGGACGCCGTCTTCAAGTCCGCGAAGATCACCGCCTTCGGCTCCACGCGCCGTCCCGGCGTGAGGCCGCAGGAGGACAGCAATATCCAGGCGCTGATCGAGGCGGGCCCGCCCGTGGTCACCATCTTCGGCAAGTCCTGGGACCTCCACGTGACGCATGCGCTCGGGACGACCCTCGACGAGAACGTCGCGATGATCGGTGACTCCGTCGCCTACCTCCTCAAGCACTTCGAGGAGGTCATCTACGACGCCGAGCATTTCTTCGACGGCTTCAAGAAGAACCGCGACTACGCCCTCAGTACTCTCAAGGCCGCGGAGGCGGCGGGCGCCCACTGCCTCGTGCTCTGCGACACCAATGGCGGCGGCCTGCCCCACGAAGTGACCGAGATCATCCGCGAGGTGAAGAAGCACGTGAAGATGGAGACCCCGCTCGGCATCCACGTCCACAACGACACGGAGTGCGCGGTGGCGAACACCCTGGCCGCGGTGGCCGAGGGCGTCGATCACATCCAGGGGACCATCAACGGCTATGGGGAACGCTGCGGCAATGCCAACCTGGTGTCGATCATCCCGAACGTGATGCTCAAGATGCGCCTCGACTGCATTCCGCCGGAGAGCCTGCGCGAGCTGCGCGACGTCTCGCGCTTCGTCTCGGAGCTCGCCAATCGCAAGCCGTGGGGCTCGCAGCCGTATGTCGGCGACTCCGCCTTCGCCCACAAGGGCGGTATCCACGTGTCGGCGGTGCTCAAGCACGCCGAGACCTACGAGCACATCGATCCCGAAGCGGTGGGCAATCACCGGCGTGTGCTCGTCTCGGAGCTCGCGGGCCAGTCGAACATCCTGTGGAAGGCCAAGGAATACGGCATCGACCTCGACAAGAACACGCCGGAAGCCCGGCGCATCCTCGAGATGCTGAAGCGCATGGAGGACGAGGGCTTTCAGTTCGAGGGCGCGGAGGCTTCCTTCGAGCTCCTCATGGAGCGGGCCCTCGGCAATCACAAGCCCTACTTCGATCTCGACGGCTTCCGCGTCATCGTCGAGGAGGAGCGCGGCGATGCCGAGCCGGTGGCCGAGGCCACGGTGCGGCTCAAGGTCAAGGGTATCGCCGAGCACACCGCCGCCTCGGGCCACGGCCCCGTCAATGCCCTCGACCATGCGCTCCGCAAGGCCCTCGAGGACTTCTACCCCAACCTGCGCGAGATGAGCCTCCTCGACTACAAGGTCCGCATCCTCGACGAGAGCAAGGGCACGGCGGCCAAGACGCGGGTGCTCATCACCTCGGGCGACGGCGACGAGACATGGGGCACGGTGGGGGTGGCCGACAATATCATCGAGGCCTCCTGGCAGGCCCTCGTGGACTCCATCGAGTACAAGCTCCGCCGCGACGAGCGCAAAGGCAAGCGCTAAGCCTTCCCACGGGGACTCATGGCGCAGATCCCCGCCAAGCTGATCGAGGACACCGCGCGCGAGCTGACGGCGCGCGCGGCCATCGACATCCCCCCCGACTACCGGGAAGGGGTACGCCGGGCGCGCGACCGTGAGACGAACCGCATCGCCCGCTTTGTTCTCGACGAGATGCTGATCAACTGGGACATCGCCACCGCCGAGCGGCGCCCCATGTGCGCCGATACCGGGTTGCCGCGCTATTACGTCAAGCTCGGCAACGAGGCAGCCATCGAGGGCGGCCTGGTGGCCCTCGAGCGGGCGCTCCGGCGGGCCACGGCCGATGCCACGGCGGCCATCCCCCTCCGCCCCAATCGCGTGCACCCCCTGACGCGGGAAGACCACAACAACAATGTGGGCTACCACGCGCCCGAGGTTGCCTATTCGGTCGAGCCGGGGGGCGAATGGGTCGACGTGACCACCGTCCACAAGGGCGGGCTCTTCGGCACCGACTGGCGCATGCTCTTTCCTGGCGACGGCGTCCCCGGCATCAAGCGCTTCTTCGTGGACACCTTGATCGAATCAGGCAAGCGCGGACTCGCCTGCCAGCCCGCCATCGTGGGCGTGGGCATCGGCGGCTCGAAGGACACCTGCATGCGCCTGGGCAAGGAGGCGGCGTGCCTGCGCGCCGTCGGCAGCCGCAACCCCGACCCGACGGCCGCCGCGCTCGAAGAGGAGCTGACTGCGCTGGGCAACCACATCGGCATCGGCGCCATGGGCTTTGCCGGCACGTCCATGGTCGTGGCGACGCACGTCGAGCTGGCCCACACGCATACGGGCGGCATGCCCATCGCGCTGCACCAGTTCTGTCTCTCGTCCCGCCGCTCCACCGCGCGGGTCTTTCCCAGCGGCACCGTCGAGTTCCGCAGCGACCCGCAGTGGTTCACCGATTACTACCGCCGCCAGGGCATCGAGTGACCGATATAGAGCGCCTCGACGATGTCGTGATGGACGAGGTCCATCTCACCACGCCGGTTTCCCCCGAAGCCCTCCGCGCGCTCAAGCTCGGTGACGTCGTCTATCTCTCGGGAGCTCTCTACACGGGCCGCGAGGGCGTGTACCGGCAGGTGGTGGACAAGGGTGTGCCGCTCCCTTCGGGAGTCCGCGACCTGACCAATGTCAATTTCCACTGCTCGCCGGCCGCCTCGGTGCGCCCCGATGGCTCCTATGCCGTCGAAGCCGTCACCGCCACCGCGTCCTTTCGATTCGGCAAATCCATGGCCGCCTGGTTCGAGCGCTCGGGCGCCAAGGTCATCGTGGGCAAGGCCGGCCTCACCGAGTTGGCCTACCGCGAATGGTTCGTTCCCCACGGCGCCGTCTACCTCACGACGGTGGGCTATGGACTTGGCGCCATGTACGGCCGGAGCATCAAGCGGGTGCTCCAAGTCCACTGGCTCGAGGAGCTCGGCATCGCCCAGGCGCTCTGGGTCCTCGAGGTGGAGAAGATCGGGCCGTTTCTCGTGGAGGGCGACGCCAACGGCCGGAGCCTCTTCGCGCTGGCCAATCGCGAGATCAACGTCAGGATCGACGAGGTCTACAGGACGCTCCCGCCGCCGGCGCTCTCCCGCTTCGGTGAAGTGCTCTCCCGCAAGGACGAGGTCGTGTGATGGAGGAGGGTCGGCCATGGCGCTCCCACCGGAAATCGAGGCGTTCTGGAACGAGCTTCGCGCTTCCCGCGTCCTCGTGCTGAGCGAGGTCGCGGAACTCACCCAAGCCCAGTTCGACTGGCGCCCCGCCAAGGCGGAGTGGTCCATCGGCGAGGTGATTCATCACCTCACGCTCGCCGAGATCTCGACGGGCTTGCGCCCCTCCTCGGGATCACGCTCGGCCAGGAGCTCCATGGAACCCTTGAGGTCGGCGAAGAGAACGCTGACCTGCTTCCGCTCGCCTTCGAGCGCGGCTTTCGACGTGAGGATCTTTTCGGCGAGGTGCTTGGGAGTGTAGGCGTTGGGCGTCTGATGCCGGCCGCCGGTTTCGCCGGCAAGCGGCGTGCCGCAGTTGCCGCAGAAACGCTTACCCGGGATGGCGCCGCCCCCGCAGACCGGGCAGGCCAGCTCCAGCCTGGCCCCGCATTCCTCGCAGAAGCGGACGCCCTCGCGGTTCTGAGCCTGGCACCGGAGACAGTTCACCGACATTCCTCCCGCTTCCGGGCCTCGGCACCCGCTACTCGGTGCGGGAAGAGTAGCCCTCGGTTCGAGCCCGGGTCAAGACGCCGCTCAAGCGAAGCGGCGGTCGAGCCGGAGCGCTGCCTCCAGCCGCCTCTCGTATTCCCGCCGGCTGAGCTCGATGGCGCCGAGACTCTGCAGATGCGGTGTGAGGTACTGGACGTCCAGAAGGATGAAGCCACGCTCGCGGAGCCGTGAGACGAGCGCGGCCAGCGCAGTCTTCGACGCGTCCGTCTCGTGGTGGAACATGCTCTCCGCCATGAAGGCGCCCCCCAGCGCCACACCGTACGCGCCGCCCACGAGCCGGTCCTCGCGCCAGGCTTCGACGCTATGTGCCTTGCCGGCCCGGTGAAGCGCACCATACACCTCGACGAAACGGTCGGAGATCCACGAGCCCTCCGGCCTGTCCGCGCAACCGCGCATCACGCCCGCGAAGTCCGTGTCGATGCGGATCTCGAAGCGGGCGCGTCTGATCGTGCGGGCGAGGGAGCGGGAGACGTGAAGGCCGTCGAGGGGAATGATGGCCCGGGGGTCCGGCCTGAACCAGAGCACCTCGTCCGACTGCTCGTCCGCCATGGGGAAGATCCCGTGGCGATACGCGAGCTCGACACCCTCAGGGGTGAGGGTGAGCGGGCGGCCGGACATCGCGGGGTGTCCCCGTGGCCCTCACGAGAATCAGCGAAGAGACCGCGGCGGGATGCGCTTGTAGAAGAGCAGCTCGCGCACGCCCTGGGGCAGGTTGTCGATGTAGCCGCTCGGCTGAAAGCCCAGCGCCGTGTGCATGCGGATGGAGGCGGCATTGGTCTCCTCGGTCGAGGAGAAGATGCGCGGCGAGGAAGAGACGGCCTCCACGGACTTGAAGAACTCGCGGGCGATCCCCTTGCGACGGAAGTCGTCGCGCACCACGACCAGACTCACGAAGGTGCACTGGAACCAGTCCGTGCGATAGGCGAGGAAGCCGACGATCTCCTCGGCCGCCTCCGCGACCATCAGGTGATGCCGCTCCATGTGTGACTTGATGAAGGGGCCCGCCCGGTCCGGCCCGATGGCGGTGGCGGCCAGCTCGGCGCAGCCGGGGGCATCGGTGGTGCGGGGGAGTCGGATCTCGATCATGGGCTCCCGCTGAAAATACACCGCCACGCAGGCAGGGGCAATGCGAGGAACGCCAGCTTCCACCCTTTCACCTCACTCGCTCCGTACACCGTAATGACAGGATGAGGATCGGCATGGACGCGGCTTCGCGGGGGGGCGGATGCGCAGAGAGATACGCACGGTCATGGGCGCCACGGACTGGATGCTGCTCCTCGTCCTCGGCACTCTCTGGGGCGGGTCCTATTTCTTCGGCAAGGTGGCCCTCGCCCAGCTCCCGCCCTTCACGGTGGCCGTCGGCCGTCTCGGTCTCGCGGCGCTCGTGCTCCGGGTCGCGGTGCGCGCGGCGGGTCACGCCATGCCCGGGTCGACGCGGGCCTGGCGCGCGTTCTGGGTCATGGGCCTTCTCAACAACGCGATTCCCATGAGCCTGATCCTGTGGGGCCAGACCGCCATCGGCAGCGGGCTCGCCGCCATTCTCAACGCGAGCACGCCGCTCTTCACGGTGCTCCTCGCCCACGTTTTCACCCGCGACGAGCGCATGACCGCCAAGAAGGTGGGGGGCGTGCTCTTCGGCCTGGCCGGGGTGGCCGTGATGATCGGACCCGACGCGCTCGGCGGGCTGCACCGCGGTCTCCTCGCGCAGCTGGCCATGGTGGGGGCGGCGATCGCGTATGCCTGCGCGGGCATATTCGGCCGGCGCTTTGCCGGCACGCCGCCGCTCGTCACGGCCGCCGGGCAGGTGACGGCCTCGAGCCTGACCCTCCTCCCGCTGTCATTGTTCTTCGATCGTCCGTGGCTCCTGGGTCTCCCCGGGGCGAGGACATGGACGGCCCTCGCCGGCCTCGCGCTCTTGTGCACGGCCCTCGCCTACGTCATCTACTTCCGTATCCTCGCCACCTCGGGCGCGAGCAACCTGCTGCTCGTGACCCTGCTGATGCCGGTCAATGCCGTGCTCCTCGGCATCGCCTTCCTCGGTGAGCACGTCGAGCCGCGGCAACTCGTGGGCATGGCTTTGATCGCGGCGGGACTGGCCACCATCGACGGCCGCATCCCCGCCGCCGTGCTCCGGCGCCTGCCCCAGCGGTCGGCGGCGCCCGGAACACGTTGAGGGGGGCTTCGCGGCTACGATTCTTCCTCAGGCGCTGGGACTGTCCGCGCTGTCCCGGACCGAGCTCGGCCTCATGGGAGTGGCCTCGGCGTCGTGGAAGAGCCGAAGCGCCAGGGATAGCCGCCGTCGGCCGCTCCGCGGCGCTTTACTGCGCCGCGGCCATACTCGCGGTGCCTCCGTCTTACCTCGCTGTCCGCGCTCTGAGCGAGTCGCGCACGTTCCGGGCCTCTAGCAGGATGCTGAAAAACTCGCAGGCCGCTCAAAAAGGTCCAGATGCGAGGCGGCGCCCGACGGCCGCACGCGAGGCGTACTTTCTGTACGTTGAGCGTGCGGCCAAGGGCGCCAACGAAGCAGATGGGCCGGAGATGATCTTCCGCTCGTCGGCCTCCACCTTGGCGATGGCCTCGGGAATGCCGGTGGCGATGTCGGGGGGAATGGTCACCACTCCGTGCTGGTCGAAGTGCACGAGATCCCCCGGCTTGATCCAGACGCCGCCCACCTTGACGGGAATGCCGAAGTCCACCATGTGGATATTGGCGTGGGACACGGAGACGTGGGCGGCCGCGAACTGGAACTTGAGGGCGCGGACCTCGTCGAGATCGCGCACCGACCCATCGGTGACCACCCCGACGCAGCCGAGAGCGCGGTGGATGTTCGCCTGCACCTCGCCCCACTGGGCGCCTTGGCCGCGCGGCTCGTCGAGATCGTGCACGACGATGACGCGCGGGGCGGGAATGCTCATGACGAAGTCCCACCAGCCGTAGAGGCTGGCCCGGTGTCCGTCGATGGGGCCCTGCTCCGCGCGGATGAGGCAGGTCGCGGCATAGCCCACGAGCGGCCCCAGCTCGGGGAAGAGTCCGCGAATCTCGGACGAGACATTGCCTTCCTGGCGCGGGCGCACCTTGAAGACCTCGATGGCATTGGCCACGCTCGGGCTGGTGATCTTCTTGAGAGCTTCGATCTGCTCGGTGGTCAGCGGCACGGGGGATCCTCCTTGAGTTAGATGGTGCCTCGGCGCTTCTCGATCATGAGCTGCTTGAGCTGCTGAATCATGTGGTCGACGTTCTGGAGATTGGGATTGACGGCGAGGGCGCGCTGGAAGTAGACGAGGGCCTGCTCCGGCCGGTCGAGCTGCATATAGATCTGTCCGTATCCGGCCAGCGCCCCCCAGTGCTGCGGATTGCGCTTGATCACCTCGTCGCAGTCGGCGAGCGACTTGTCGTATTCGCCGATCAGGAAATAGATGGTCGCCCGCTTGTTCCACCCCTCGGCGAACTCGGGCTTGCGCTTGATGATCTCGGTGAACGTGTCGAGGGCGGACTCGGCTTGGCCCTGATTCATCTGTTCCACCCCGACTTTGAAGAGGGCGTCCACCTTGGCGTCGCCCGACCGGCTCCATGTCTGCCAGATGGAGTTCTCGGTGAGGGCCCGAACGAGGTCGTCGGCATCGCGGAGCTGCCCGAAGAGCGCGGGGAGATCGGCGGGGGTCGCGAGCTCGCCCAGCCACGCCGTGGCGAGCCGGCGCGCCTCCACGTCGGGAGAGGTGAGATCGCGAAGGGCCTGCTCGCGGGTGAGGCGTGGCTTGTCCTGGGCATCCGACGATGCGACCAGGGTGAGGCCGAGGGCGAGGGCGACGAGCAGGCCGAGCGCCTTCATGCGGGGCGTCCAATCAGGGTGAGGAATTGTGCCTCGTCCAGCACCGTCACTCCGAGCCGCCGGGCGTCGTCGGCCTTGGAGCCCGGATCCTCACCCACGACCACGTAGTCGGTTTTCTTCGAAACGGTCCCTGTCACGCGCCCGCCCGATCGGAGGATGGCGTCCTTGGCCTCGTCTCTGGTCAGCCCTTTGAGGCTCCCCGTGAGCACGAGGGTTTTGCCGGCGAGGGGTCCCGGCTGGTCGGACACGCCCTTCTCGGTGAGGTCGAGCCCGACCTCGCGCAGGTGGCGTATGGTCTTCCGGCTCCGCTCATCGTGGAAGAAGCGCGCCACGGACTCGGCGATCTTGAGGCCGATGCCCGGGACTTCATTGATCTGATGCGCGCCGGCGTTCTCGAGCCGGTCCATGGACCCGAACCGCGTGGCCAGGAGCTGGGCGGCGCGCTCGCCGATCATCCGGATGCCGAGGCCATTGAGCACGCGCGATAGCCCGCGTCCCTTCGACGCCTGGATCGCCGCGATGAGGTTGGTCGCCGATTTCTTCGCGAGGCGATCCAGGCCGGCCACCCGCTCGACGTCGAGCTCGTAGAGGTCGCCCACGTCTCGCACCAGATGGCGGTCCACGAGCTGCTGGATGACGCCCTCGCCCAGGTGCTCGATGTCCATGGCCCGTCGCGAGCCCCAGTGGAAGAGCCGCTCCTTGAGCTGGGCGGGGCAGGCGACATTGGTGCAGCGCCAGATCGCTTCTCCCTCGGGGCGCTCGGCGGGCGCGCCGCAGGCCGGGCACTTGTGCGGCATCTGAAAAGGCCTGGCCTCCGGAGGGCGCTTCGACGTCACCACCTGCACGAGGTAGGGGATGACGTCGCCCGCCCGCTCGATGAGCACGGTGTCGCCGATCCTCACGTCCTTCCGGTTGACCTCGTCTTCGTTGTGCAGGCTCACGTTACTCACGGTCACCCCGGCCAGCTCTACCGGCTCGAGGCTGGCCGCCGGGGTGAGGGCTCCCGTCTTCCCCACATTGATGGTGATGTCGAGCACGCGCGTGGTCGCCTGGCGCGCCGCGAACTTGAAGGCGATCGCCCACCGCGGGTGATGCGAGGTGGCGCCGAGTCGGCGCTGCTGCTCGAGGCTGTTCACCTTGACCACCACGCCGTCGGCCTCGTAGCCGAGCGCGTCGCGCTCCTCCTCGAGGCGCCGCGCGTACTCGATGACCGCGTCGATGTCCGGGCAGCGCGCGGAGCGCGGATTCACGGGGAAGCCGGCGGCCTTGAGCGCTTCCAGCACGCCCCACTGGGATTCGAACTCGCCCGGCTCCCGATGGCTGACGTGATAGAGGATGATGTCGAGGGGGCGTGAGGCCGTGACCGAAGGATCCTTCTGCCTCACCGCTCCCGCCGCGGCGTTGCGCGGGTTGGCGAAGGTGGCCTGGCCCGCCTCCTCCAGCGACGTGTTGAGGCGGGCGAAGGCCTCGCGGGGCATGAAGACCTCGCCGCGCACCTCGAGCGAGGTGGTGCGTGCCAGCTCGCCCTTGAGCGATGGGGGAATGACCTTGACCGTGCGGAGATTCTGGGTGATGTCCTCGCCCACGCGCCCGTCGCCGCGCGTCGCCCCGCGCGCGAAGCGCCCGCGCGTGTAGAGGAGCGCCACGCCCAGCCCGTCGATCTTGGGCTCGCAGACGTATTCGAGCGCCCCATTGGGCAGAGAGCGGCGAAGACGCGCCTCGAACTCCCGCAGGTCGTCGGGGGAGAGCGCATTGTCGAGCGAGAGCATGGGGCCCTTGTGCTCGACGGGGGCGAAGGCCTCCGCCACATGCCCCCCCACGGCCTGGGTCGGGCTATCGGGCGTGACGAGCTCGGGGTGCGCCTCTTCGAGCTCGCGCAGCTCGCGCAGGAGGGCGTCGTACTCGGCGTCCGAGACCTCGGGGCGATTCTCGACGTAATAGAGATAGTTGTGCCGATGGATGGCTTCGCGGAGCGCCTCGATCCTTTCCGCGTCCTTCGTCATGGCGGGGCTCAGAATATCACGCCGCCACCCGGCGGCTAGCGGCGGGGAGCCTTGCTCTTGGCTTCCTCGATCAGCGCGGTGACGCGCCGGCGATCTTCGCCGATGGGGCCGAGGGCGAGGTAGCGCTCCCATGCCCTCACGGCGCCCGGATAATCCTGCTTCACCTCGTAGAGAACCTGTCCCTTGTAGAGGAGGGCGGGGCCGTATTTCGGATCGAACGAGAGCGCCTTGTCGAAAGTCTCGAGCGCCGCGTCGGCGTGACCGCCCATGGCCACGATCAAGGCGAGGTGGGTCATGGCGTCCACGTTCTTCGGATCCCGCTTGAGCACGGCCTGATACGCGGCGATGGCTTCCTGATAGCGGCCGTCGAAGAGGCTCTGGCGCGCGGCTTCGAGCATCCGGGCCAGCATCTCCGGCGGAAGGGGCCTCATGCTCGCGGCGCCCGTGCCGGGAGCGCCGGGCAGGAGCGGGCCGGGATCGGGCAGCGCGGGCACGGGAACGCGGCTTCCCGGGGGAGTCACCGTCTGGTCGGGCGCGGTGTAGCGGCTGATCCCCACCCCCAAGCCCATGCCGAGGGCGAGCACGGCCACGCATCCCGCGACGAGCGCGGCGGGAGCCCGGGTCCACGGCCGTGGCTCCGACGCGGTGTGTACGGGCGCCTTCGCGGGTCTCGAGGGCGGAGCGCCGAGCGCGTCGAGGCGAGCGATCAGCTCGGCTGCCCGCCCCTCGTAGTGATCACGCAGCTCCTCGTAGTCGTCGTCGGAGAGGTGGCCGGCCTCGTGGTCGAAGGCCAGCTCCTTGAGGGAGCGATAGATGGTCGCTTTCTCCTCGGTGAGCTCGAGCGTCCGGTCCGGGCCGCCGTTATGGCTCCTCACGGGGATTCCCGCGCCGCCGCGCAGGAGGGGCCAGAGCACGAGCACGAGGGCGGGCAGACCGATGAGGAGGATGGCGAGCCACTGTGCCGCGCTCATGAGCGGGCCGACTCGGCGCCTCGCCTCATCGATCGAGGTCTTCCATCTCGCGGCGTATGCGCTCGCGAACCGACGGCTCGAGGGGGGCGTGGAAGACGGGCGGGGGCGTCCGCCTCCAGCGTCGGAGGACGACGGCGACCAGCACGAGGCCGCCGCCGAGCGCGGCGAAGGGCACCACCCACACGAGGAGATCGAAGCCCCGCCGCGGCGGGGAGAGCAGTATCCACTGGCCGTACTTCTCGACGAAGTAGTCCCGCACTTGGCCCGGGGTCTCTCCCGCGGCTAGGCGCTCGCGGATGATCCCGCGCATCTGATGGGCGGTCTCCGAGGGGGAGTCGGCGACGGAGAGGCTCTGGCAGACGACGCAGCGGAGCTGGGCGGCGATCTCTCGCACCGTGTTCTCGTCGACGGGTGGGGAGCCCGCGGCCCCGACCGGCGCGGCGGTGAGGGCCAACAGGGCGAGCGTCACGAGCGTGCGCGTCACGGCGTCTCGGCGAGGAGCGCGTCGAGGCGCTCGCGGGCGACGGCGTCGGTGAGCGCGCCCACCTGCTTGAAGCGGACGCGCCCCTGCCGGTCGATGAAGAAGGTCTCGGGAACGCCGTACACCCCGTAGTCGACAGCGACGCGCCCGCCGGGATCCGGGGCATTGGGGAAGCTGTGGCCGAACTGGGCGAGGAACTTCCGCGCCGGCTCGTCCTTGTCCTGAACGTCGATGCCCACCACCACCACGCCCCGGTCCTGATAGGCCCGCCACGTGCGCTCGAGCGTGGGTGCTTCCTCGTAGCAGGCGGGGACGCACCACGAGGCCCAGAAGTTCAGCACCACGACCTGTCCGCGATACTCCTCGAGGCTCAGCGGCGCGCCCGCGAAGCTGGTCAGGGTGAACTTCGCCGCGGGCTTGTTGAGGAGGGGCGAGGGGATGTCGTGCGGGTTGGTCCAGAAGCCGTAGGCGAGGAGGAGGAGCACGGGCACCACGGCGAGCGGAATGACGAGGCGTGGCCACCGCGACGTCACGCGGTCTTCCGCCTCTCCGGCAGGATGGCGAGGGCCGCGCCCACGGTGAGGACGAGGCCGCCGATCCACAGCCAGGAGACCATCCAGTTGATCTTGAGCTTCACGGTGGCCTGCGAGCCGTCACGCGCGAACTCGCCGAGCACGAGGTAGACGTCCTTCATGAGGCCGAGCCGGTAGTCTACGGCGGCGATGGGTGTCTGCTCCTGCGGATAGAACTTTCGCGCCGGGTAGAGCATGGCGGGGGCAGTCCCGCCATTGGTCATGGTGAAGGCGCCCGTGACCTTGAAGTGGTTCGACTCCTCCGACGCCGAGAGCCCGTCGAAGCGTACGCGATAGCCGCCCAGCTCCACGCTCTGGCCCTTCTCGAGCGTGGTCTCCGTCTCGACGGACCACGCCTGGGAGCCGGCCACTCCGAGGGCGATGACGAGAATCCCGAGGTGGACGACGAAGCCCCCGTAGCGCCGGTTCTGCCGCCGGAGAAGCCCCCAGGTGGCGGCGCGCCAGCCGTCGCCGCTCCGGCGGCGCGCTCGCACGGCGCGGACGAAGTCGAGGGCGATGGTGCCCGTGACGAAGACCACGAGGGCCATGGCCGTGAGCACGATGACGTTGCCGACGCCCACGAGGCGCAGGACGGCCGCGGCGACGATGCCGGCGAGGACGGGGGTGAGGAAGTTCCGCCTGAGGTTCTCCGCCGAGGCGCGGCGCCAGGCGATGAGCGGCCCCACGCCCATCAGGAAGAGCAGGGCGAGAAAGATGGGGATGCTGACGAGGTTGAAGAAGGGAGCGCCCACACTGACCTTGATCCCGCGCATGGCTTCGGAGAGCAGGGGAAACACCGTGCCGAAGAAGACGGTGAAGGTGGCGGCCACGAGAAAGAGATTGTTCAGGAGAAAGGCCGACTCGCGGGAGACCACCGAGTCGAGCTCGCCCTGCCCCCGGAGCCGCTCCATGCGCGAGGCGAGGAGCGAGAAGGAGCCGAGCAGGATCACCCCGAGGAAGGTGAGAAAGAAGACGCCGATCGAGCCCTGGGTGAAGGAATGCACGGAGCCGATGATGCCGGAGCGGGTGAGGAAGGTTCCGAACAGGGTGAGGCCGAAGGTCAGGATGATGAGGGAGAGATTCCAGAGCTTCAGCATGCGCCGCCGCTCCTGGATCATCACCGAGTGGAGGAAGGCGGTGGCGGTGAGCCACGGCATGAAGGCGGCGTTCTCCACGGGATCCCACGCCCAGTAGCCGCCCCAGCCCAGCACGTGATAGCTCCACCATCCCCCGATGAGGAGCCCGAGGGAGAGAAAGTACCAGGCGATGATCGTCCAGCGCCTCGTGATGGTGATCCATTCCTCGCCGGTGCGTCCCACGATGAGCGCGGCCATGGCGAAGGCGAAGGGTACGGTGAAGCCCGTGAAGCCCAGATAGAGGGCCACGGGGTGGGTGATCATCCCCGAGTCCTCGAGGAGCGGGTTGAGCCCGCGGCCGTCCGGCGGAATGGGCATGAGCCGCTGGAAGGGCGGGGCGGGGATGGTCATGACGAGCAGGAAGAAGGCGAGAAGGCCGAGCATGACGGAGAGCACCCACGGATAGAGCTCGGGCTGGCGGCGCCGATACTGCACGACCACGATCAGGGTGTAGATCGACAGCATCCAGGCCCAGAGGATGATGGAGCCCTCGAGGGCGCCCCAGAGCGCGGTGATGCGGTAGTAGAAGGGTGTACCCCGGCTCGTGTTGAAGGCGACATAGCGCACGGAGAAGTCGAAGGTCAGGAACGCGTAGAGCATGAGGGCGATGCACGCGGTGATGAGCACCCAGACCCCGATGGCCGCGCGCTCCCCCGAGCGGAGGAGGTTGGGACGGCCCGTGCGGGCCCCCAGCGCGGTCGCCACCGCTCCCCACACGGCGAGGGCGAGGGCGGCCACGGTCGCGCCGTATCCCAGCTCGGGGATCATCGGAATTCTCCTCCGGCCAGACCGGCTGCGCAGCTCCGTGGCCTCTTCGGGCCGGTGGCCCTCATCGGGAATGCCGCTCCGGCCAGACCGGCGGCGCGGCTCCGTGGCCTCTTCGGGCCGATGGCCCTCATCGGGAATGCCGCTCCGGCCAGACCGGCTGGGCGGCTCCGTGGCCTCTTCGGGCCGGTGGCCCTCATCGGGAATGCCGCTCCGGCCAGACCGGCGGCGCGGCTCCGTGGCCTCTTCGGGCCGGAGGCCCTCATCGCGTGCTCTCGCCGCGCAGGCTCTTCATCAGCTCCTTGTATCCGGGCTCCGCGCCGTCGTGGGGAGCCTTGTACTCCTCCGAGTGCTTGGCGAGGATGAGCGAGGCCTTGAAGTAGCCCTCCCGCGTCCACGCACCCTCGACGACGGCGCCGCGCCCCTCGGCGAAGAGATCCGGCGGCGCCCCCTTGTGCTTGACGGAGACGTTGGCCTTGCCGTCCGAGAGGGTGAAGGAGAGATCGAGGCTCTTGGGCTCCCACTTGAGCGAGCCGGGGAGCACGAGCCCGCCCAGGCGGTAGGTCTTGCTCGCTACGGGCGCGGCGAGGAGCTCGCTCGGCGTGACGAAGTAGACGACGCTCTGGCTCACTCCCGCCCAGATGAGATAGGCGATGGCCACGAGGATGACGAGCCCGCCCACCACGAACTTGCCCCGCCGGCTCATGCGCCCCTCCGCGCGCCGCGGGCGGCCAGAGTCCTCGCGCGGCCGGCCAGGCGGCGCCAGTAGACGAGGAGCACCACGGCGGCGAGACCGTAGGCGGCGAAGACATAGCTCCAGTTATCCGGCATGCTGCTCCTCGAGCCGAGAGATCTCCGTGCGCTTGGCGACCAAATAGAGCAGGAGCAGGGTGAAGGCGAGCCAGTTCACGATGAGGGTGAGCATGATGGGCGCCGCGATGGGCGCGGGCTCGGGGCCGAGGATGGTGGCGGGCTGATGGAGGGCGCGCCACCACGTCACCGAGAAGTGCACGATGGGGATGTTCGCGGTGCCGAGAATGCCCACCACGGCCGCGGCGCGGGCCCGTCGGTCGCGCTCGTCGATCATCCCGCGGAGCATCAGGTATCCCACGTAGACGAGGAAGAGCACCGCGGTGGAGGTGAGCCGGGCATCCCATGTCCACCATGTTCCCCAGGTGGGCTTGCCCCAGATGGATCCGGACGCGATCGTGATCCCGGTGAAGATGACGCCGGGTTCCGCCGCGGCGAGGGCGAGCCTGTCCCAGCCCGGGCCCCGCGTCAGGAGGTAGCCGATGCTCCCGAGAAAGACGAGTGCGAAGGCGAGGTAGGCCGTGAGCACCGCCGGCACGTGGAGATACATGATGCGCTGGACATTGCCCTGCACGGCTTCGCGCGGGGCATAGCCGAACGCCGCCCCCAGACCGGCGACGAGGGCGAGCGCGGCAAACCAGCCGAGGCCGCGGACGGCCATCAGCCCTCCAGTACGAACTCGAACGTGAGCACGCCCACCACGAGATAGACGAGGTCGGCCGCGGCGAGCAGCTTGAGCCACGCGCCCGCCTCCGCGAGTGGTTGCCCGAGGATGACGATCTGGGTGGCGCTCACGGAGCCGAGGAGAATGGGCACCACGGCAGGGAGAAGGAGAACCGGGAAGAGCAGCTCGCGCGCGCGGAGCTGCGCGGTGATGGCGCCGAAGAGCGTGCCGACGGCGGCGAGCCCCAGCGTGCCCAGGGCGAGCACGAGCGATAGCGCGGGAAGCACGCCCGTGAAATCGAGACCGAAGAAGACGGCGAAGAGGACGAGGAGCACCGCTTCCACCGCGGCCATGAGCAGCACGTTGCCCGCGAGCTTGCCGAGATAGATGGCCGACTTGTCGCCGGGCGAGAGCACGAGACCCTCCCAGCAGTCGTTCTCGCGCTCCACGAGGAAGGTCCGTCCGAAGGCGAGGAGTCCGGCGAGGACGAAGCCGAGCCAGAGCAGTCCGGGCAGCGCGGCCTCGACGCGCGCGCGCTCCGGACCCAGGGCGAACTGGAAGACGAAGAGGAGGAGAATCGAGAAGAAGACGAGAGCGTTGAGGCTTTCCTTGCTCCGGCGCTCGCTGAGGACGTCCTTCCAGACCACGATCCACGCGCGGCGCATGTAGGCGCTCACGATGACGTTCCCGGACCCATGGCGAGCTCGTCGTAGCGGCGACGGAGATCGTCGAGGTCGAGGTCGGCGGTCCGCCGATCGAGGGCGATGCGCCCGCCCGCGAGAATGGCCACGCGGTCGGCCACCCCCACGCCCGCGTCGAAGCTGTGCGTGGCCACCACGAGCGCCCCTCCGCGCGTCTTGAAGGTCATCAGGTACTCGCTCAGCCACTTTCTCCCCGCGCGGTCGAGGCCGGTGAAGGGTTCGTCCAGGAGCAGGAGCCGGGCGCGGCCGAGGAGAACACGCGCGAGGGCGAGACGCCGCTTCATCCCCGCGGAGAAGGTGCGCGCTCGCTGGTCCGCCACCGTGTCGAGCTCGACGGATTCGAGGGCGGTGCGGAGGCGGGCGGGGGCGGCGTCATGACCGCCCATGACCGTCCAGAAGCGGAGGTTCTCGAGGGCGGTCAGGTCCTCGTAGATCCAGGATCCGTGGCCGACCATGTCGATGGCTCCCCGCGCGGTGTCCGGCTCCCTCACCGCGTCGCTTCCCGCGATGCGCAGCGAGCCCGCGGTGGGCCGCATGAGGGTGGCGAGGATACGGAGCAGGGTGGTCTTGCCCGTGCCGTTCGGTCCGAGGAGCGTCAGGCCCTCGCCCGTCCCGAGCTCGAGCGAGACATCGTGGAGAACGGGAGTCGGGCCGTAGATCTTGCGGAGGTGCTCGGCCTGAACCATGAGGTTGGAAGCGGGAGGCGGCGGTGTCGCTCGGACCGCCTCCGGTCCGGTTGCGATCAAAGTCTCATCGCCCTCAGACGCGCGATGCGCTCCTCGATGGGGGGATGCGTGGAGAACAGCGAGGCGAGGCCACCGGAGGTCAGCGGGTTGACGATGAAAAGGTGGGCGGTGGCCGGGGTGGCTTCCATGGGCACCTGCCTCGACGCCAGGTCGAGCTTCTGGAGGGCGTGCTCGAGCCCGGAGGCGCGCCCGGCCAGGTGGGCGCCCGAGGCGTCGGCTTCGTACTCGCGCGAGCGCGAGATCGCCATCTGAATGAGCATGGCCGCGAAGGGGGCGAGGATGGCCATGAGGAGCGCGCCGATGGCGCTGCCCCCGCCGCCGCCCTCGTCGTCGCTGCGGCGCCCGCCGCCGAAGATCGCCGCCCATTGCGCCATCTGGGCGAGGTAGGTGATGGCGCCCGCGAGGGTGGCCGCGATGGTCATGATGAGCGTGTCCCGATTCTTCACATGGGACAGCTCGTGGGCGAGCACGCCCCGGAGCTCGTCCTCGGTCATGATACGCAGGATCCCTTCGGTGACGGCCACCGCGGCGTGGTGGGGATTGCGCCCCGTGGCGAAGGCGTTGGGGGAATCGTCCTGGATGATGTAGATCGGCGGCACGGGAATGCGCGCCTGGGCGGCCAGATCGCGGACGATGCGGTAGAGCTGGGGCGCTTCGGCTTCCGTCACCGGCCGCGCCCCGTAGCTCGCGAGCACGATCCTGTCCGAGAACCAGTACGAGCCGACGTTCATGACGAGGGCGAGTAGGAAGGCGATGGTCATGCCCTGGCGGCCGCCCACCGCGCCGCCGATGAGCACGAGCAGGCAGGTCATCACCACGAGAAGAAATCCGGTCTTGATCAGGTTACCCATCGCGGGAGGCCTCCTCGCGAATGCTAACAGTCGCCTCGGGGAGCGTCAAGCAACGGGGCCGGCTGCTCCACGCGGCCCGACCGCCGCCCGCGGTTCGTAGCCGACCCAGCGGATGCCGCGCACGCCGTCGAAGCGACGCGCCATCACCTCGAGGGCTTCCGGGTTGACATCCACGAGGAGGAAGCGCCGCTTCGTCTCGAGGCACGCCTCGCCGGTGGTGCCGCTGCCCGCGAAGAAGTCGAGCACGAGATCTCCCGGGCGCGACGACGCCTGCACGATTCGCCGGAGGACGCCGAGCGGCTTCTGCGTGGGATAGCCGGTGCGCTCGCGCCCCTGCGTGGGCACGATGGTATGCCACCACGTGTCGGTGGGCAGTTTGCCCCGCGCGGCCTTCTCCGGCCCCACCAGTCCCGGCGCCATGTAGGGAATGCGCTCCACGGCCTCGCTGTCGAAGACGTAGTGGGAGGGATCTTTGACGTAGACGAGGATATTGTCGTGCTTGGGCGGCCACCGGCGCGTGGGGCGACCGCCGTAGTCGTAGGCCCAAATGATCTCGTTGAGGAACGAGTCGCGTCCGAAGATGCCGTCGAGCAGCACCTTGCAGTAGTGGACCTCGCGGTAGTCGATGTGGAAGTAGAGGGTGCCATCGGGAGCGAGGGCGCGATACGCCTCGCGCAGCCTCGGCTCGAGAAACGCGAGGTAGTCGTCGAAGCGGTCGGGGTAGGCGCGCGAGCCCATCTTGACCGTGTCGTAGCGCTGTCCCTTGAAGCCCACGCGGTTGCCCGACACGCTGCGCACGGTCTTGAGGCGCGTGCGCGCCTGCGCCCGGCCCGTATTGAAGGGCGGATCGATGTAGACGAGCGCGGCCGCGCCGTCCGGCACGTGGCGGCGGAGGATCTCCAGGTTGTCGCCGAGGTAGATACTGTGCACGGCCCGAGTAGTATAGAGGGTGAGCGGGGCAAGCATCGAATCCTCGCGGGTGCCCGCTCCGCCGACGGCCGGTGGGGGCCTTTCAAGTTGACAACCGGGGAGACCGGCCCGTACACTGGCTCGGTTTCAGCCAAATCCACCAATTCTGTCGAGGGTTAGCGAGAGTCGAGCAATGATCATCAGGGTCTCGGAAATACCGGAAGAAGGGCTCAGGTTCGAGGGTCCCGCGGCCTTCCCCGAGCCGTTCCAGGACCGCACGTGGCGCCTCGAGGACATCGAGCTGGCCGTGGAGAAGGACGGTGACGTCGTCTGCGTCAGCGGCCGCGTCCGCTCCCGGGTGCCCCAGGTCTGCTCGCGCTGCCTCGAGTCCTATGACGCGACGGTGGACGCGACCGTCGACACGCGTCTCGTGCCTGCCCCGGGACGGGGGGACGAGCGGGAGCTGGGCACGGACGACCTCGAAACCGACGTCTACGATCATGACCAGATCGATCTCAAGGTGCTGCTCGAGACCGAGACCACGCTGGGACTGCCCATGAAGCCGCTCTGCCGCGAAGCATGCCGGGGTCTCTGCCCGAATTGTGGGGCGAACCGCAATGCGGCACCCTGCGGCTGCGCGCCGACCGCCGATCCGCGCTGGTCGCCGCTCAAGGGCCTGGCCGACCGGCTGTCCAAATAAACCGCAGAGCCGGGCCGTGACGCCTGGCCAAGGAGCCACGACACCATGCCGCTGCCAAAGCGACGCCATTCGAAGACGCGCGGGCGGAAGCGCCGGACGCACTACAAGATGTCCGCGCCGACGCGCTCGGTCTGCCCGCAGTGCCGTGAAGTGAAGATGCCGCACCAGATCTGCCCCAAGTGTGGCTTCTACAAGGGGCGGGAAGTTCTGTCCATCGAGGGGGAGTAGCGCGCGGGTCCGCGACCGATGAAGATCGCGGTGGACGCCATGGGCGGGGACTTCGGCCCCGCCGTCGTCGTCGAGGGTGCGGTGACGGCGGCCCGCGAGTTCGGACTCTCCTCCGTGCTGGTGGGCGACCGCGCGGCCGTCGAGCGCGAGATCGTTCGCCTCAAGGCGCAGGACCTGCCCATCAGCGCGCGCCATGCCAGCCAAGTCGTGGGCATGGCCGAGCCGCCCTCCCACGCCCTCCGCCGTAAGCGCGATTCATCGCTCCGCGTAGCCGCCGAGCTCTGCAAGGAGGGTGAGTGCCAGGCCCTCGTCTCGGCCGGGAACACCGGCGCGGCCATGGCCATCGGCATGTACGTGATGGGACTTCTTCCGGGCGTGGACCGCCCCGCCATCGCGGCCGCCTTGCCCAGCCTCTCCGGCTACACCATCCTCATCGACGCGGGCGCCAACGTCGATCCCAAGCCTCGCCACCTGTTCCAGTTCGCCATCATGGGCCACGTCTACTCGCGCGACATCGTGGGCAAGGACAATCCGCGGGTGGGTCTCCTCTCCGTGGGCGAGGAGGAGGGCAAGGGCAACGAGCTGACCAAGGAGACGTTCGAGAAGCTCCGTCACTCGTCGATCAATTTCATCGGCAATATCGAGGGACGCGACATCTACAACGGCCGCTGCGACGTGGTGGTGACGGACGGGTTCACGGGCAATGTCTGCCTCAAGGTCTCGGAGAGCCTGGCCGAGATGCTCACCGAGATGATTCGGCAGGAGGTCGGACGCGACGTCTTCTCCCTCGCGGGCGCCGCGTTGTCGAAGCGCGCCTTCGCGCGTATGAAGCGGCGCGTCGACTACACGGAGATGGGCGGCGCCCCCCTGCTCGGGATCAGCGGCGCCTCCATCATTTGTCATGGGGCGTCGCCGGTGAAGGCCATCAAGAACGCGGTGCGGGTGGCCGCCGAGTGGGTGAAGAGCGGGGTCAACGAGCACATCACCACCGCCCTCGACGCCGAGCTGGAGCTGGCCGAGGGACGCGAGGGAGGCCGCGAATGACCAAGGCTCAGATCATCGGTGTCGGCGCCTATGCTCCGAAGCGCATCCTCACCAACGAGGATCTCGAGCGGATGGTCGAGACCTCCAGCGACTGGATCGTCCAGCGCACGGGCATTCGCGAGCGCCACGTCGTCGACGAGAACGAGGCGACCTCGGATCTCGCCATCAAGGCCGCCCTCCAGGCTCTCGAGCGGGCGGAAGTGGAGCCGGGCGAGATCGATCTCATCGTGGTGGGCACCACCACGGGCGACATGGCCTTTCCCACCACCGCCAACATCGTCCAGCACCAGCTCGGATGCCGGAACGCGGGCTCCATGGACGTCTACGCCGCCTGCTCGGGATCGATCTACAGCCTGTCCATCGGCTCGCAGTACGTGGCGAGCGGCAAGTACAAGACCGTCCTCTGCATCGGGGCGGAGAGTCTCTCGCGCATCACGGACTACACGGACCGCGGCACCTGCATTCTGCTCGCCGACGCGGCGGGAGCGGCCGTGCTGCGGGCGACCGAGGGGGTCTCGGGCATCATCGACACGGATCTCTACTCGGACGGGCGCTACGGCGATCTCCTCATTCAGCCCGCGGGAGGCTCGCGCCACCCCGCCACCCACGAGACGGTGGACAAGGGCATGCACTATTGCAAGATGAAGGGCAACGAGGTCTTCAAGGTCGCCGTGCGCATGTTCGGCGACTGCGCGGAGCGCATCCTCGCCCGCAACCGCTTCACCGCCGCCGACTTGGCGCTCTTCGTTCCCCACCAGGCCAATCTCCGCATCATCGAGGCCGCGGTGAAGCGGCTCAAGCTCCCCATGGAGCGCGTGATCGTGAACGTGGACCGCTACGGCAACACGGGGGCGGCCTCCGTCTACGTGGCCCTCGAGGAAGCGTGGACGAACGGGCGGCTCAAGACGGGGGACCTCGTGCTCATGGCGGCCTTTGGCGGCGGCTTCACGTGGGGCGCGGCGCTCATGCGCTGGTAGGCTCATGAAGATCGCCTTTCTCTTTCCCGGACAGGGCTCGCAGGCGGTGGGCATGGGCCGCGCCTTCGCGCAGGACTCGCCCGCCGCGGCCGCGGTATGGCGCAAGGCCGACGAAGCGCTGGGATTTTCCCTGTCGCGACTGTGCTTCGAGGGACCGGAGGCCGATCTCGCGCTGACCGCGAATACCCAGCCCGCTATCTTGACCGCGAGCGTGGCCGCGGCCGCCGTGCTGTCGGAGCGCGGGTTCAGCTCCGACCTCTGCGCCGGGCATAGCTTGGGCGAGTACTCGGCCTTCGTGGTGACGGGAGCCCTCGGCTTCGTGGACGCCCTCAGGCTCGTGCGCAAGCGGGGCGAGTTCATGCAGGAGGCCGTGCCCGTGGGCACGGGAGCCATGGCGGCCCTCCTCGGTCTCGACCTCGCCGCGGCCGAACAGGCCTGCGCCGGGGCGGCCCAGGGCGAAGTAGTCAGTGTCGCCAATATCAACTCGCCCGGCCAGATCGTGATCGCGGGCCATCGGGCGGCGGTGGAGCGCGCGGTGAAGGCGGCCGCCGCGCTCGGGGGAAGGAAGAGCGTGCTCCTGCCCGTGAGCGCGCCGTTTCACTCGGCGCTCATGAAGCCCGCCGCCGATCGGCTCGCCGCCGAGCTGGAGCAGGTGATGGCGCATGCGCCCCGGGTGCCCGTGGCGCGTAACGTGGACGGGGGGCTGACCACCACCGCGGACGACGTCAAGCCGTTCCTCGTCCGCCAGGTGGCGAGCCCCGTGCGCTGGACCGACTGCCTGCATTCGCTCGCGCGTGAAGGCGCCACCGCCTGGCTCGAAGTCGGGCCCGGCCGCGTGCTCACGGGATTGCTCAAGCGCACGATGGAGGGGGCGCGCGGACACGCCGTCGAGGATCCCGAATCGCTCGACAAGGCCGCGGGGGCCCTCGCCGGGGGCACCACCGCGTGACGGAGAGCAAGGCGCTGGCGGGCCGGATCGCCATCGTCACCGGCGGCACGCGCGGGATCGGTCTGGCCATCGCGCGCGCGCTGGCGGAGGACGGCGCCTCCGTGGTAGTCTCTGGCCGCGACGCGGCCCGGCTGGAGTCTGCCGCGAAGGAGATCGAGTCGGTGGGCGCGATCGCGCTGGCCATCGCCGCCGATCAATCGAAGCGTGAGGATTGCGATCGACTGCTCGAGGCGACCAAGGAACGCTTCGGACGCATCGACGTGCTCGTCAACAATGCGGGCATCACCCGCGATCAGCTCTTGGTGCGCATGAAGGACGACGACTGGGACATGGTCATGGACACGAACCTCCGGGGCGTGTTCCTGATGACCAGGGTCGCCGCCAAGTCCATGATGCGGCAGAAGAGCGGGCGCATCATCAATATCACCTCCACGGCAGGAGCCATGGGCAATCCCGGCCAGGTCAACTATTCGGCGGCCAAGGCGGGAGTGATCGGTCTCACCAAGGCCGCCGCGCGCGAGCTCGCGCACTGGAACATCCTGGTGAATGCGGTGGCGCCGGGGTTGATCGAGACGGACATGACCGCCGGGTTCGCGGGCGAAGCGCGGGAGGGATTGCTCCGACAGGTGCCCCTCAAGCGCATCGGAGCGGCGCGGGAGGTGGCGGAGGTGGTACGATTCCTCGCCGGTGACGGCGCCGCCTACATCACGGGGCAGACGATACACGTCAACGGCGGTCTGTACATGTAGGGAGCGGCCCGGTGGGGCCGCCGGCATCGGTGGAGTGAGTTCAATTCACGCGGAAGCGGGGGGTGTTCATGGCAAAGCCGGTCGAGGAGCGGGTGAAAGAGATCATCGTCGAGCAGCTCGGAGTCGAGGAGGACGACGTCAATCCCAACGCGAAGTTCATCGAGGACCTGGGCGCCGACTCGCTCGACACGGTCGAGCTGGTCATGGCTTTCGAGGAGGAGTTCGACCTCGAGATCCCCGACGAGGACGCGGAGAAGATCACCACGGTGGGCGACGCCATCAGCTACATCAAGGAGAATCAGTAGGGGGCCGTTGATCCCGTCGATGGCCATGGACAAGCGTCGCGTCGTGATCACCGGGGTAGGCGCCGTGACTCCCCTGGGCAATACCGCCGAAGAGTTCTGGGCCGGTCTTCTCGAAGGCCGCTCAGGCATCGGCCCCATCACGCGCTTCGACGCCACGGACTTCCCCACGCGCATCGCCGGCGAGCTGAAGGGGTTCGACCCCCTCAAGTACATCGACAGGAAGGACGACCGCAAGTTCGATCCCTTCCTCAAGTACGCGGTGGCCTGCGCGACCATGGCCGTGGAGGATGCCGCCCTCAAGACGGACAGCGTGGACCCCACGCGCTTCGGAGTCCTCGTGGGATCGGGCATCGGCGGCCTCGAGACCCTTCTCGGCAACTACGAAGTGCTCCGGACCAAGGGGCCTGACCGGGTCTCGCCCTTCTTCATCCCCATGCTCATCGTCAATATGGCCTCGGGAGTCATCTCGATGCGCCTGGGGGCCAAGGGGCCGAACTCGTCGGTGGTCACCGCCTGCGCCACGGGTAACCACGCCATCGGCGACGCCACGAAGATCATCGAGCGCGGCGACGCCGACCTCATGATTGCCGGAGGCTCCGAGGCGATCATCATCCCGCTGACCATCGCGGGCTTTTGCCAGATGAAGGCCATGTCCACGCGCAATGACGACCCGACCCACGCCTCGCGTCCTTTCGACGCCGAGCGTGACGGCTTCGTCTGCGGGGAGGGCGGGGGCCTCGTGGTGCTGGAGTCGCTCGAACACGCCCGCCGGCGCGACGCGCGCATCTACGCCGAGGTGGTGGGCTACGGCATGACCGGCGACGCCCATCACATGACCGCGCCCGATCCGGAGGGCGACGGTGCCGCACGGTCCATGGCCGCGGCGCTCCGCGATGCCGGCCTCGAGCCGTCGGCGGTGGGCTACATCAATGCTCACGGCACATCCACGCCCTACAACGACAAGTTCGAGACCCTCGCCATCAAGCGCGTCTTCGGCGAGCACGCGAGGAAGCTCGCGGTGTCCTCCACCAAATCGATGACGGGGCATCTTCTGGGGGCGGCCGGCGGCATCGAAGCGATCGCCACCGCCTTCGCGCTGCACCACGGCATGCTGCCGCCGACCATCAACTACGAAAAGCCCGATCCCGACTGCGACCTCGACTACATCCCGAATGTGGCCCGCCCGCAGGAGGTGGAGGTCGCCCTCAGCAACGCCTTCGGCTTCGGCGGCACGAACGCAACGCTCGCCTTCCGCAAGTTCCGGGCGTAGGTGACCCCGGATCCCGACCCGCGGGACCGGCTGGGTCGACGACTCCAACACACCTTTCGGAGCCCCGCCCTCGTCCTCCAGGCGCTCACCCACAGCTCCTACGCCAACGAGCATCCCGGGGAGCGCGACAATGGGGCGCTGGCTTTCTTGGGGGATGCCGTCCTCGCCCTCGTCGTCGCCGAATACGTCTGGCGTGCGTATCCGAACGAGCCCGAAGGCCTGCTCACGCCGCGGCGGGCGGAGCTCGTCTCGGGCGTGAACCTCGCCCTCTGGGCCGGCGCCATCGAGCTCGGTCCTCTGCTTCGGCTCGGGCGCGGGGAGGCGCAGATGGGCGGCCACGCCAAGGAGTCGCTCCTCGCCACGGCCCTCGAAGCGGTGCTCGCCGTCGTGTACCTGGAGGGCGGGCTCGAGGCCGCCCGCCGCGCCGTGGCCTCTCTGGCGCCGTGGTAAGGTGAACTCATGCGCTTCTGGCCTTTCCGGCGTCGTCCCGTTGGGGAGCCCGTCGACTCTCCCGGCTTCGCCATCGCCGAGCTGGCTCCTCAGCTGGGTGGCGTGCTGGCGGTGGAGCAGGTGCGTGCCGAGGGGCATGCGCTGGGCTTTGGCGGCCGCCTCCTCCTCCCCCCGGCCTCAGCCCTGACGGAGCTCGTGTCGCGCTTCCGGCCCTTCGGCTATACGCCATTCCTTCAGGCGGGCGCGGCGGGGATGACCTGGGTGCGCGCGCTGCCCTTCGTGGACGTGCAGGTGCCGTCGAGGCCACGGACGAACATCATCCTGTTCGTCCTCACCGTGCTGTCGACTGTCCTCGCCGGATCGGGCGCCTTCTTCGCGTTCAACCCCCTCACGGAGCCCGGGCGCATCCTCGACGGCGTGCCCTTCGCCTTCACCCTGCTCGCCATCCTCGGCACGCACGAGTTCGGCCACTACTTCACCGCGCGGGCCTACGGCGCCTCGGTCAGCCTGCCGTACTTCATCCCGGCGCCCCCGCCCTTCCTCTTTGGCACCCTGGGCGCCATCATCCGCATGCGCTCGCCCGCCCGCGACAGGAACTCGCTCTTCGACATCGCGGCCGCCGGCCCCCTGGCCGGACTCGTGGTGGCCCTTCCCGCGCTGTGGATCGGTCTGGGATGGTCCAAGGTCGCGGCGCTGCCGGAGGGGGGCAACGTGGTGTTCGGTGATTCCCTCCTGATGCGCTTCATGACGTGGCTCGCTTTTGGGCATCTCCCGCCGGGCCACGACGTGTTCGTGCACCCGGTGGCCCTCGCGGCATGGGTCGGGCTCTTCGTCACCGCCCTCAACCTCATTCCCGTGGGCCAGCTCGACGGCGGCCGCATCGCCTATGCGCTCTTCGGCGCGCGGCACCGCCAGGTCTCTATCGCCACCTTCGTGGGCCTGCTCGCCCTCGGCACCATCACCGGCTCGGCCAACTGGTTCGTGTGGGCCTTCCTCCTCTTCTTCGTGATGGGCTTCCAGCACCAGCCGCCCCTCGACGATGTCTCGCCGCTCTCCCCTGGGCGCTATGCCATCGGCCTCCTCTGCCTCATCCTGCTCATCCTCCTCGTCCCGCCCGTTCCCGTCGCGATACAGTAGCCGTCGTTGGGGGCCCGCTATTGCCTCGGGCCTGGTTCCCCGCTAAGATTCGTCAGCCTCGCCGCCGACCCACGCCTGTCCACGAGAGGAGATCGTCAGTGCCCGAGCCGGCTGATCCCCAGGGCCTCGAATCGCTCATCCGGTCGGGCGAGATCGATACCGTGCTCACCGTGTTTCCCGACGGCATAGGGCGGCTCATGGGCAAGCGGGTCGTCGGCCGCCATTTCCTCGATCACGTGCTCGAAGACGGTGTCCACGCCTGTATCTACCTCTTCACCGTGGACATGGAGATGGAGCCCTTGCCCGGCTTCACCCTCACGTCATGGGAGCGTGGCTACGGCGACATGAAGATGGTGCCAGACTTGTCGACGTGGCGGGTCCTGCCATGGCTGCCCAAGACGGCGCTCGTCTTCTGCGACGTGTTCACCGAGGAGGGCAAGCCCATCGAGGAGGCCCCGCGCTGGGTGCTCAAGCGCCAGCTCGAGCGGGCGCGCAAGCGCGGCTGGCAGGTCAAGACCGCCTCGGAGCTCGAGCTCTATCTCTTCCGCGAGTCCTTCGACGAGGCGCGCGCCAAGCGCTATCAGCAGCTCACGCCCGTGTCGCACTACCTCGAGGACTACCATATCCTCCAGACCTCCAAGGAAGAGCCGCTGGTCCGCGCCATCCGCAATCATATGGGGGACGCCCGCGTACCCGTGGAGTTCTCCAAGGGCGAGTGGGGCAAGGGGCAGGAGGAGATCAACCTCCGCTACGCGCCCGCCCTCGAGATGGCCGACCGCCACGTCCTCTACAAGCACGGGGTGAAGGAGATCGCCTGGCAGCAGGGCTCGTCCGTCACCTTCATGGCGAAATACGACATGGGCGCGGCAGGCTCGTCCTTTCATCTCCACTCGTCCGTGTGGGACCGGGCGGGGAAGAAGAACCTCTTCGCCGCGCCCGGCCGGCAGGGGACGCCGCTCTTTCAGCAGTGGCTGGCGGGGCAGATGGCCATGGCGCGAGAGTTCGCCTACTTCTATGCGCCGACCGTCAACGCCTACAAGCGGTATCAGGCGGGCTCGTTCGCGCCGACGCGCATCGCCTGCGGCTGGGACAACCGGACGTGCGGCTTCCGGCTCTGCGGCGAGGGGAGCGGCTTCCGCGTGGAAAATCGCATCCCGGGCGCCGACGCGAATCCGTATCTCGCCTTCGCGGCCACCATCGCCGCCGGGCTCTACGGAGTGGACAAGAAGCTCAAGCCGCCCAAGCCGTACGACGGCAACGCCTACGAGGACTCGAAGCTCGCGCAGGTGCCGAAGACGCTCCGGGAGGCCATCGGCGAGCTCGAGGGTTCCAAGGTCGCGCGCGAGGCCTTCGGGGAAACCGTGGTGAAGCACTACCTCCACCACGGGCGTCTCGAGCAGCAGGCCTTCGATCAATCGGTGACGGACTGGGAGCTGGTGCGGCTCTTCGAGAGAATCTGACGGCTGCCCCTCACTTGGGGACCCCTCACCTTGGGACCCCTCACCTTGGGACCCCTCACCCTACCCTCTCCCCAGAGGGGAGAGGGACTCTGAATCCCTCGCCCCCGGAGGGGAAGAGGGCAGGGTGAGGGGGAGTTTCGGGTGAGGGAGAAGGAGAAGGAAGAAAGCATGAGTCACAGGCTCAAGGGCAAGGTCGCGCTCATCACCGGTGCGGGCATGGGGATGGGCCGCGAGGCGGCCACGCTGTTCGCCGAGGAGGGCGCCCGGATCGTCGTCTGCGACATCAACAAGCAGGCGGCGGACGAGACCGTGGCGCTCGTCGAGAAGGCGGGCGGTCAGGCCATGGCCGCGGCGGGCGACGTGGCCATCGAGGAAGACGTGAAGCGGATGGTCGAGGAGGGTGCCCGTCGCTTCGGCGCGATCCACGTCCTTTACAACAATGCGGGGGTCCTCTGGAAGGACAAGGACCGCTCCGTGCTCGAGACCGACGGCGCCCAGTGGGATCGGGTCATGGCGATCAATCTCAAGAGCGTGTTCTGGGTGACCAAGCACGGCATCCCGCATCTCCAGAAGGCGGGCGGCGGCTCCATCATCCTCGTGGGCTCCGTGTCGGCCCTGGCGGGCTTCACGCGCGCCCAGGACGCGTACACGGCGGCCAAGGGCGCTCTCATCTCGCTCAACAAGTCGTTGGCCATCCAGTTCGCGAAGGACCGGATCCGCTCGAACATCATCCATCCGGGGATCGTCGAGACCCCGCTGCAGGCGCCGTATCTCACGCCCGAGCTCAGAGCCGAGTTCAATTCGGGCATTCCGCTGGGACGTATCGGCCGGCCGCGGGACATCGCCTACGCCGCGCTGTTCCTCGCCTCGGAGGAATCATCCTTCATGACGGGGGCCGAGATGATCGTCGACGGCGGCTTCATGGCCCAATAACCCGTTCCTCACCCTGGAGGCTCTCATGCTGACACGGATCGTGCGCACCGCATGCCTCGCGCTCGGCGCGGTGGCGCTGTTCGCGGCGCCCGCCCTTGCCCAGAAGCAGACGGTCGTCGTCTACACGGCGATCGAGAACGAGCAGATCGCCGACTACATGAAGTCGCTGAACAAGACCCTGCCCAACCTCGAGGTCAAGATGCTGCGGCTGTCCACGGGCGACATCTCGGCGCGGTTCATGGCCGAGAAGGACAATATGCAGGCCGAGGCCATCTGGGGCGTGGGCGCCACGAACATCCTGATCTTCAAGAACGCGGGGCTGCTCGAGCCGTACGCGCCCAAGGGGCTCGACAAGATCCAGGGGCTGTTCCGCGACAAGGCCAACCCGCCGTCGTGGGTCGGCATGGACATCTACATGTCGGCCTTCTGCGTCAATACCGAGATGGCCAAGAAGAACAGCCTGCCCATGCCCGCGTCGTGGGCGGACCTGACCAAGCCCGTGTACAAGGGGCAAGTGGTCATGCCCAACCCCGCGTCCTCGGGCACCGGCTATCTGTCCGTGGCGTCCATCCTCCAGCGCATGGGCGAGGCGGAAGGGTGGAAGTATCTCGACGCGCTCGACAAGAACATCGCGGAATACACCAAGTCCGGCTCCAAGCCGTGCAAGGACGCGGCGGCGGGGGAACGCGCCATCGGCGTCTCCTTCGAGTACGTCGCCCTCGAGATGAAGAAGAAGGGCAGCCCGGTCGAGATGGTCCTGCCCAAGGAGGGCTCGGGGTACGAGATGGAGGCGAACGCGCTCACCAAGAAGGGCGCCAAGAACCCTGCCGCCAAGCAGTTCCTCGACTGGGCGGCGAGCGACGAGGCGATGGCGCTCTACGCGAAGTACTTCGCGGCGGTAGCCGTCACGGGCCTGCCCGTTCCCGAGGGGCTGCCCAAGGACATCACCAAGGTCGTGTACCCGAACGACTTCGAGTGGTCGGCCAAGAATCGCGACCGCATCCTCGCCGAGTGGCAGAAGCGGTACGCGAAGTAAGGTGATCGGGCACGGCGTGGCCCAGCCGGCTCCCCCGTCGGGGCTCGACCTCGACGGGGGGCTGTCCCGGCTGGGCTACGCGACCTTTCGTCCAGGCCAGCGCGAGGCCATCGACACTCTGCTCGCCTCCGCTCGCCTGCTCCTCGTAGCGCCCACGGGCGGTGGGAAGAGCTTGATCTACCAGCTACCCGCCACGTTGCTCGACGGCACCACGCTCGTCATCTCGCCCCTCATCTCGCTCATGCACGACCAGGTCGAGGCCCTCGGCGCTCGCGGGGTGCCCGCGACCTACCTCGCGTCCACGGTGGACGGCGGCGAGATGCGCCGGCGCATGGGCCTGATGGCGCGTGGCGCATACAAGCTGGTCTATGTCGCCCCTGAGCGGCTGAGCTTCCCCGGCTTCCGCGGCCTCTTGCCCGACCTGCGCTGCCCCCTCGTGGCCGTCGACGAGGCGCATTGCATCAGCGAGTGGGGACATGACTTCCGCCCGGAGTATCTGGAGATCGGCGGGCTGCTCGGGGACTTGCCCGAGGCGCGGGCGCTGGCGTGCACGGCCACCGCCACCCCCGTGGTGCGCGACGAGATCCTGGCGCGGCTCGGCCTGCCCGCCGATACCCCGCAGCTCGTCCAGGGCTTCGCGCGGCCCAATCTCTCCCTTCGCGTGGCCGAGGTGGAGGGCAAGCGCAGCCGCTCCGCGCTCGTCGACGGCGCCGTCGCGGAGGCGCTGGGGCGGCCGGGGGCGCGCCGCGGCGCCGCCATCGTCTATGCCCCCACCCGGCGCGCGGCCGAGGAGGAAGGGGCGCGCCTCGAGTCGGCGGGGTGGCGCGTGCGCGTCTACCACGCGGGGCTGTCTCCCGCCACGCGCGAGGAGGCGCAGCGCGATTTCGCGGACGGTCGCGCCGAGATCGTGGTGGCCACCAATGCGTTCGGCATGGGCATCGACCGGGCGGACGTGCGCGCCGTCATACACCTGGGGCCGCCCAGCTCGATCGAGGCCTACTACCAGGAAGTGGGACGGGCGGGCCGGGACGGAGCGGACGCCCTCGGGCTCCTGCTGATCTCGGCCCGGGACCTGCCCCTGCGCCGGGCCCTCATCGAGCGCGCCTCCGAGGGGGTGACCACGGATCCCGCGGTGGTCGAGCACAAGTGGGGACTCTTCCTCGAGTTGATTCGCTGGGCGGAAGGTGGCACGTGCCGTCACGACGCCATCCTGCGCTATTTCGGCGACGAGGCGGAAACCCTCGACGGCTGCGGGCGCTGCGACGTGTGCCTCGCCCTCGGATCCGACGCGGCCGCGCAGGATCCGGAGGTCGTGCGCCTCATCGCGCGCAAGGCGCTCTCCGGAGTGGCGCGCGTCCACTCGCGCTTCGGGCTCCAGACCGCAGTGGCTCTCGTACACGGCGACGGGGACGAGCGTCTCCAGCGCGCCGGCCTCACCGCCACGCCGACGTTCGGCAATCTTCGGGAGCACTCGCAGGAGTGGCTGACACGACTCCTGCGCCGCTGTGTCACTGCGGGCTGGGTCAGCTTCAGCGGAGGAGACCGCCCGGTGGTGGTGCTCACCGAGGAAGGACGAGAGGTGATGAAGGGCACGCGGCCCGCGCGCCTGCTCCTGCCCTCGGCCACGGGGGCGCGGGCCGCGGCCGCCCCGCGCCCGGCCAAGCGGGCGGCCGTGGCCCCCGCAGTGGCCAAGGACGAGCTGGATGGGGACGGCCAGTCGCTCTTCGAAGCGCTCCGCGCGTGGCGGCTCGGGGTGGCGCGCGAGGCGGGCATGGCGCCGTTCATGGTCGCCTCCGACCGCACGCTCCGAGACATTGCCCGACTGCGCCCGCGCACTCCAGACGAGCTCGCGCTGGCCTATGGCATCGGCCGCCACAAGGCGGATCGCTATGGCGCCGCCGTGCTGCGCGTGGTGGCGGAAGCCGGGCGGGCATGAGCGCGAGCTCCGAAGCCCCGGGGGCGGTCGTCCTCGAGGGCGTCGCCAAGAGGTTCAGCGAGTTCGTCGCCCTCCGCGGCATCTCGCTGTCCATCCGTGCGGGCGAGTTCGTCTGCTTCCTCGGCCCGTCCGGTTGCGGTAAGACCACGCTGCTGCGAATCATCGCGGGGCTGGAGCGCCAGAACGCGGGGACGGTGCGCATGGCCGGCCGCGACGTGTCCGACCTGCCGCCGGCCCAACGCAACTACGGCATCGTCTTCCAGTCCTATGCCCTCTTCCCGAACCTGACGGTGGGCCGCAATGTCGCGTACGGTCTCGAGACCCGCCGCATCGATGCCGGCGCCATCGCGCGACGCGTGGACGAGCTGCTGGCCCTGGTGGGGCTGGCGCGTCACCGGGACAAGTATCCGGCCCAGCTCTCGGGCGGCGAGCAGCAGCGGGTGGCCCTGGCCCGCGCCCTCGCGCCCAGTCCCGCCCTGCTCCTCCTCGACGAGCCGCTGTCCGCGCTCGACGCGCGGGTGCGCCAGTCGCTGCGCCACGAGATTCGCGGGCTGCAGCGGAGGCTGGGGGTGACCACCATCATGGTCACCCACGATCAGGAAGAGGCGCTCGCCATGGCCGACCGCATCGTGGTGATGAACGCCGGCCAGGTGGAGCAGGTGGGAGGGCCGGCCGAGGTGTATCGCCGGCCGGAGACGCCCTTCGTCGCCCGCTTCGTCGGCCAGATGAACTTCCTGTCCGCCGTTGCCTCGGGGCGGAGCGGATGGGCTCGCGTGGGCGACGTCGAGCTCAGGCACCAGCCGGGCTTCGAAGCGTCGTCGGGGAGTGCGGTGATGCTCGCCATCAGGCCGGAGGAGATCGCGGTGGGCCCGTCGGCGCGCGGGGTCGTCAACAGCCTCACCGCCCGCATCGCCGGCCTCCAGTTCCTCGGGCCGTTCACCCGGCTCGCCCTGAGCGTGGAGGGCGACGGGCAGGCGACGCTCGAGTGCGACGTCGCGGCCACCGCCTTCGCTGCCCTCGGGGTGGGGGAAGGTGCGCTTGTTCCCATCGCCCTGGATCCCGAGGCGCTTCGGGCTTTCCAGCCCGTGGGCGCGGCATCGTGAGCGTACCGGCGGGGAGCGCTGCCGCCGTCCCGGATCGGGTGGTCCGGCATCGGCTGGACCGCGAGGATGGCATCCGGTGGGCGCTCATCGCCCTCTTCGCGCTCGTGCTCGCCCTCTTTTTGCTCTATCCGCTGGGGCAGGTCCTGTGGCGGAGCCTGCTCGACAACAGCGGGCGCTTCATCGGCGTAGCCAACTACGTCCGCTACTTTTCCACTCCCGCCATTGCCGCCTCCATCACCAACAGCCTCTTCGTCTCCGCCGCGTCCATGATCGTGACGGTGACGCTGGCCTTCGGCTATGCCTATGCGGTGACGCGCACCCTGATGCCCGCCCGGGGCCTCTTCCGGGTCGCGGCCATGATGCCGCTCTTCGCCCCCTCGCTCGTCCAGGCCTTCGCCCTCATCTATGTCTTCGGCAACAACGGCATCATCACGCGCACCACGGGGCTGAACGTGGGCATCTACGGCGCGAAGGGCATCATTCTCGCCGAAGTGTTCTACTGCTTCCCCCACGCCCTCCTCATCCTCGCCGCGGCCCTCGGCGCCACCGACGCGCGGCTCTACGACGCGGCCCGCACGCTCGGAGCGGGTCCGGTCAAGACGTTCTTCACCGTGACGCTCCCCGGGGTCAAGTTCGGCCTGGTGAGCGCCTGCTTCGTGGTGTTCACCCTCGCCATCACGGATTTCGGCGCCCCCAAGGCCATCGGGGGCAAGTTCTCGGTGATGGCGACCGAGATCTACAACCAGGTCTCGGGGCAGCAGAACTTCAGTATGGGCGCCACGGTGTCGGTGGTCCTCCTCGTGCCGGCCGTGATCGCCTTCCTCGTGGACCGCGTCGTGCAGCGGCGCCAGTACGCCCTCGTGACGTCGTCCGCGAAGCCTCTGGTTCCCGAGCGGCACCAGTGGAAAGACCGGAGCTGTCTCGTCTACTGCGGGCTCATCGCCGGCTTCATCGCCGCGATCTACACGGTGATCCTCGTCTCCTCGCTCGTTCATCGCTGGCCGTACAACTTCGGCCTCACCCTCAAGCACTACGACTTCGACACGGCGGGCGGCTATCGGGCGCTCTGGAACAGCATCCGCGTGGCCGCCCTCACCGCCGTCGTGGGCACCGTGCTGACGTTCGTGGGCGGCTATGTGGTCGAGAAGTGCCGGACGGCGGCGGCGGGCCCGCTCTACCTCCTCGCCGTCCTTCCCGTGTCCGTGCCCGGCATGGTGCTGGGGCTCGCCTACATCTTCACGTTCAACGCGCCGGACAGCCCGCTCAATGCCCTCTACGGCACCCTCGCCATCCTGATCATCTCGAATGTCATCCACTACTTCACGGTGGGCTTCCTCACCGCGACCACCGCGCTCAAGCAGATGGACGCCGAATTCGAGAACGTGGGGGCCTCCCTCGGCGTCCCCTTCTACCGGACCTTCTGGAGGGTGACCGTGCCCATCGCCCTGCCGTCGATCGTGGGCATCAGCATGTACTTCTTCCTCAACGCCATGGTCACCCTGTCGGCGGTGATCTTCATCGTCGCCCCCGGCACCGAGCTGGCGGCGGTGGCTGTGCTCCTCATGGACGATGCGGGCGACACCGCCCAGGCCGCCGCCATGTCGGTCCTCATCATCGCCACCGGCCTCGCCGTGCGCGGCCTCTACTGGGTGGCCATGCGCGGCGTGACCGCGCGTACCCAGGCCTGGGCCCGCAGCGCCGCCGCCGGGGACGAGGCCGCGTGAGCGTGCCGGGAGGGTCACTCGCCGCGAAGACCGCGCTGGTCACCGGCGCCACTCGCGGTATCGGGTTCGCCATCGCTTGGCGGCTCGCGGCCGAGGGCGCCCGTGTCGCCGTCCTCGACCTCGACGCGGCGGCCGCCGCGGAAGCGGCAAAGAAGATCGGCGGGGGTACCCTCGCCCTCGCCGCCGACGTGACCAGGAGCGCGGACGTGGAGTCGGCCATCCGCCGCATAGTGGACACGTGGGGCCGGCTCGATATCCTCGTCAACAATGCGGGGATCACCGGACGCTCCTTCCCCCTCTGGGAGCTCTCGGAGGAGGACTGGAGGCGGGTCATCGACGTGGACCTCACCAGCGTCTTCCTCTGCTGCCGCGCCGCGGTGCCGGTCATGCTGGGGCAGGGAAGCGGCCGCATCATCAATATCGCCTCGATCGCGGGCAAGGAAGGCAATCCGACCCTCGTGCCCTATTCCGCCGCCAAGGCCGGTGTCATCGGCTTGACCAAGGCGCTCGCCAAGGAAGTCTGCACCCGCGGCATCCTCGTGCACGCGGTGGCTCCGGCGGTGATCGGCACCGAGCTGCTGCAACAAATGGAGCAGAGCACGGTGGATCTGCTCGTCTCGAAGATTCCCATGGGGCGAGTGGGACGGCCCGAAGAGGTGGCGTCCCTCGTGGCGTGGCTGGCCTCCGACGACTGCTCGTTCACCACGGGCGCGGTGCACGATCTCTCGGGAGGCCGCGCGACCTACTAGCCGGGCGGCTGAAAAAGGCCCATCTGCTTCGTTGGCGCCCTCGCCCGCAGGCTCAACGTACCAGGGGTACGCCTTGCCTGCGGCCTTCGGGCGCCGCCTCGCATCTGGACCTTTTTGAGCCGCCCTTAGCGTCTAGGGAGTCGAGCTCGACGTTTAGGGACTGACGCCCCGCCTGAGGGCGGCGGCGAGGAGCGCGACCTTCGAGACGGACTCGGTGATGCGATCGTCGAGGGCCATGGCCACCGCCTCGCGAAAAGGCACCACGCGCCGCTCGAAGAACTCGTCGTCGTCGGACGCGAGGGGATCGTCCACGAGCTCCTCCCCGATGTAGCAGTAGGCCGTCTCGTCCAGATAGGCGCTCGAGGGCAGGAAGCGCGTGAGAAAGGTCAGCCGTTCCGCGCGATAGCCGCCCTCTTCGCGAAGCTCGCGCTGGGCCGCCGCCTCGGGCGCTTCCCCTGGGTGCCCGCCCCCGCCCGGCAGCTCCCACGCCTCCGCGCGCGCGAGATGGCGGAACTGGCGGATGAGGAGGACATGTTCGGCATCCACGAAGGGCACGATGCCCACGGTCAGGCCCACGTGCAGCACAGGATAGCGTCGCTCCGTCCCTGTGGGCAACCGCCACGCGTCTTCGCGGAGGGTGAGCTTACCCAAGTGGTGGAGCGGAGTCGAGCCCAAAAAGTGCCACGCCTCGGTCATGGGAAGCCTCCCTGGGCGGCGATTATACCTGTGCTATCGTACGGGACATGACGCCCGATGCGCATGTGGATCGTCTGATGGGCAAGCTCGTGCGCGCCATCGAGGTTTCGCTCAAGGCCACGGAGGCCGCGCGCGACGCGGTGGGAGAGATTCTGAAGCGCGGGGCGGAGACAGGCATCTTCTTCGCCCACGGACGCTCGGCGCCGGCCCCCACCGGCTTCACCCTGACCGATCTGGACCGCGACTTCCTCCGCTCGCTCTCCATACGCCCCGACCGGGAATAATCTCGTGCGCGCTCTCCTGCTCATCGCCGCGCTCATCATGTGTTTCATCCTGCTCTCGCCGATGCTCCGGGGGTGGCGGCTCCGATTGCCCGGGGCCGATCGGCCCGATCAGCTCGTCAAGGATCCGTTCTGCGGCACCTACGTGTTGCGCTCGCGCGCGGTCAGGCGGGAGAGCGGCGGCGAAGCGCTGCACTTCTGCAGCCCCGACTGCGCCGCCCGTTTCGCACGCGGCGACCGCCCGGTGTGACCCGCTCGGCTGTTGCTGTTCGCGCATGAGCTACCGCCTGCTCGTCTGCGATCTCGACGGCACCTTGCTCGACCATTCCCCCGATCTCGATCTGGCCCTGGTCGACGGGCTCCAGCGCGCCATGGAGCGAGGGCTGCTCTTCACCATCGCCACCGGTCGCATGCCACCGGGGACGGCCCGCTATCGGGACGAGCTCGGCGTCACCGCGCCCATGATCTTCTACAATGGCGCGCTCGTGCGGGACCACGAGGCCGGCCGGGATCTCCTGGCCCTCACCTTGCCGCGCGGCATACTCTGGCAGGTGCACGACGTGATCGCCCACGCCCCCGTGGACCCGCTCTTCTATCGTGATGACCAGCTCTACTGCCTCGCGGAGAGCTCGGCCGTGCGCAGGTACTCCGAGGAGCAGAGGGTGCCCCTGGAAGTCATCGACGCTCCCGGCGACTTCCTCCGCCTGGGCGGCTTCGCCAAGACCCTGCTCATCGGGCATTCCGCCGTCCTGCCCGCGGTGCGGACGGAGCTACGGGCGGTGGTGGGCGATGCGGCGCGGCTGGTCATGACCCGGACCGATTATCTCGAGATCATTCCCTCCGTCGCCTCCAAGGGCGCGGCCATTCGCTTCCTCGCCGAGCACCTGAGCGTGCCCCTCAGGGAGACGATTGGCATCGGTGACCAGGAAAACGACCTCGAGATGATCGAGGCGGCCGGGCTCGGCATCGCCATGCCGCGCGCCCCCGAGACGCTGCGGCAGGCCGCGGGGCGCGTCGCCCCGCCGCACGAGCAGGGCGGTCTCCTCGCGCTCTTCACCGAGATCCTGCCCCAGTACTTCGCGTGACGCGGTCGCTGGATCCTTACGGGGCCATAGACCGCCAGCGGCAACCCCACGGCTACGTCGAGCACCTGGAGGCGCGCGGCCGCACGCCGGCCCAGCGACGACTGCGGCGCCGCTTTCTCCGCTTCGCTCGGATCGCGCCCGGTCAGCGCGTGCTGGAGATCGGCTCCGGCACCGGCATCATCACCCGTGATGCGGCGGCCCGGCTCGGCGCTCGCGGAGTGGTGATCGGCGTGGACCCGAGCCGCGTCATGACCCAGGCCGCGCGGCGACTCGCGCGGGCGGGCGGCTTCGGACCGCGCCTCGTTCACGCCGTGGGTGACGGGGCGCGACTGCGCTTCGCCGCGAACAGCTTCGACCGCGTCTTCGCCGTGACCGTCCTGCTCCACGTCGAGAATTCCACCGCCGTACTCCGGGAGATGATCCGGGTAGCCCGACCCGGCGGCCTCGTGGCCGTCCAGGACCAGGACTTCGGCTCGCTGACCCTCGACCACCCCGACCGCGCGCTGACCGCGCGGATCATGGACGGCGTGGTCGGCCGCATGTACCCCGATCCGTTCTCGGGGCGGACGATGTTCGGCAGGCTGGTGCGGCTGGGACTCCGGACGATGTTCGGCAGGCTGGTGCGGCTGGGACTCCGGCGGGTGCGCCTCGCCGTCGATGTGTTCCAGGACACGAAGCTCGAGCCATACACCCACGCCATGCTCAGGCGGCGGGCCGAGAACGCGATGCGGCTCGGCTTGGCCAGCCCGCGGGCGGCCGCCACCTGGATTTCCCACGTCGAGCGTCTCGCCGCGGTGGGCCAATTCGCCTTCACACTCAACTACTACGCGGCCAGGGGAGTGAAACCGTAAGGGGCAATTAAGCCTGAGGTTCTGCCGGGTTCCGTCCTTGTATACTGAACGTACCCGCAATGAGTGACCCCACGGCGAGACCCACGCCAGCGGCGGTGCCCGGCCCCTCAGGACCCCGTGAATCCTCCGCATCGCCCGCGGGCCGGGAGGCCCTCGAATTGCGGCTGCGCGAGGCCACGGGTCTTCTGGCGGTGGCCCGGGTCATCAGCTCGGCCACGGACCTCGCCGAGGGCCTGCGCTTGATCTGTCACGAGCTCGGGCGGCTCACGAGCGCCGAGACGGTGTCGGCACATCTGCTCGACGGTCGCACCGGCGAGCTCCGTCCCATCGCCGCCCACGTGGTGCCCCGTCACGCCGTGGAGGCGCTTGCCGCGAGTACGCTGGCCGCCGCGGATCTCGTCCAGCTCCGCGAGGCGTTCGTCGACGCGCGCATCGTCTGGACCGACGACGTCCCCAACGACCGGCGTTTCGGGACCGCGCCCTTCCGCGGTGTCCCCCATCAGTCGGCGGTATTGATCCCGCTCATCCTCGATGGCCACGTCGCCGGCGCCTTCTACCTCGTCTGGTGGGTGCGACGGCGGCGCTTCGAGCCTGCGGAGCTGGCGCTTCTCGCGGCCATCGGGGAGCAGGCGGGCGGGCTCCTCAGCAACGCGCGGCTTCGTGAGGAGCTCGAAGGCCGGGCGGCGCGCCTGCGCGCGCTGTCCCGCGTCAATCGGGTGATCTCCTCCTCGCTCGACGAGGGCGAGGCCCTGGGTGCCATCGCCCGCGCCGCCGCCGAGATCACCGGCGCGCCCTTCGTGTCGTTCTGGATCGCCGATCCGGCCAAGCGTCGGCTCGAGTTGGGGGCCGTGTCGGACCCGCGACCCGGGGCCGACCTGCCCTTCCGGTCCATCGACTTCGGGCAGGGCAGCGTAGGCTGGGTGGCGGCCGAAGGTCGCATTCTCGACGTGGTGGACATCTTCTCCGATCCGCGCTTCACCGCGAAGAGCTGGTGGCAGGGACACGGGTTCACGAGCTTCGCGGGAGTGCCCGTCGTGCTCGATGGCAGGATGCTCGCCGTGCTCGCCCTCTGCGACCGCCGGCCATTCACGCTCGGAGCCGACGACCGCGAGCTGCTCGAGAGCTTCGTGGCCCAGGCCGCGGTGGCAATCAGGAACACGCGGCTCTACGCGGAGTCGGCGCTCTACGCCCGGCGCCTCGAGACCCTGACCGGGCTCAGCCGAGCCCTCACGGCCTCCCTCGATCCCGAGACCATCATGCCGGCGGTGGTGGACGCCGCCCTCACCCTCTTCCCCGGCCGGGCCTGCCGGCTGTGGACAGTGGAAGGGGATCGGGTGCGCCTCGTGGCGGGCTCTGGGCACGAGGACCGCGCCGAAGCGCCGAGGGAGCTCACGCTGGGGCAGGGGCTCGTGGGAGAGGTGGCCGCCTCGGGACGCTCCGTGATCGTCGAGGATCTCCCCGCGCTCGGGGGGGAGGGCAGCGACCCCACCATTCCCGTCGCGCTCGTCGAGGCCGGCATGATCCGAGCGGAGATCGTTCCGCTGCTCGTCGCCAATGAGGCGGTGGGCGTGGTCTGCTTCTTCTCCCCCTCGCGCGATCCCCTCACCGCGTCCGAGACCAAGGTCATGGAAGCCTTCGCCGAGCATGCGGCGGTGGCCCTGACCAAGGCCCGGCTCTTCGAAGACATCCAGGACCGGCGTCGTTTCTCCGAAGCGCTTCACACCATCACGGTGGCCATGATGCGTTCCATGGACGTGCAGCAGCGCGTGGACACCTTCGTGCAGGGCGCCCTCGAGGCTCTGACCTTCGACCGCATCAGCGTGCTCCTGCCCGACGCGGACGGCGCGGCCCTCGAGGTCGTGGGCACCAGCGACCCCCACCCCGCCGCGCGCCGCTCCGTGCCCATCGCGGGGGGAGGCGGGATCGCGCGGGCCTGGGAGTCGGGGGAAACCAGCCTCGCCCTCACGGACGCCGATGTGGCCGCCCTGCCGCCCCTCGACCCCGCGCTCCGTGATCATCCCTTGCTGCGCGTGAAGCGATTCGCGGCCGTGCCCCTGCGCTTCCAGGACCGCACGATCGGCGTGGTTCTCGGCGACAACAAGCGCTATCGCCGCAGCATCAGCCGGCGGGGGGTGGCCCAGCTCGAGATCTTTTGCCAGCAGCTCCAGAACCTGATCTCGACGGCGCGGCTCTGGGCGGAGACGCAGCAGCGCGAGCGCGACGCCACCCTCCTCGTGGAGGTGACGCGCCGGCTCTCGTCCACGCTCGACCTCGAGCAGGTGCTCGACATCGTCACGGAGAGCGCGCTGAGCGGGGACGAGCTCGACGCGGCGGGGCTGTACCGCTGGGACACGGCGCGCGACGGTCTGGTCCTCGTGCGCGGCCGTCACCTCTCCCAGGCCATGATGCGGGGCATGGTGCTCAAGCCGGGCGAGGGAGTGAGCGGGCGCGCCTTCGCCGAGCGCCGCGCCGTGACCACCGAGGACTGGACCGTCGACCCGTCGCTCCGCTACCGCCCCGAGACCGTGGCCGCCCTCGAAGAGGGAAACAGCCCGCGCGCCTTCGTGGCCGTGCCCATCATCATCCGCGACGAGGTCTTCGGCGTGCTCCTGGGTGGCGCGCGGGCCCGCCGGCGCTTCACCGAGCGTGATGTCGGTATGCTGTCCAGCATGGCTGCGCAGGCCGCGGTGGCCATCGAGAACGCACGCCTCTACATGGTGACGCAGGACAACCTTGCCGCCGCCGCCCTCCTCAACGAGGCCGCGCGTACCCTCCATCGCACCCTTGACGCGCGCCGCCTCCTCCCCGATGCGCTCGCCGGAGTGGGCCAGACGTTCGGCGCCGAGGGGGCCGCGGTCATTCTCTTCGGTGACGCCGGGGCGGGGCAGGGTACGGTGATCCGCTGGGGCGCCATGCCGGAGGGCGCCACGCGGGCGCTCGCGGAGCCGCTGCGCCGCCGCGAGGCGCCGCTCCTCGTGGCCGACGTGGCGACACGGTCGGACCTGATTCCGGCAGGTCTCCTCGAGCCTGGCCCTCATGGTCTCGCCGCCTTCCCCGTGCGCGGGCGCAGCCGCGTGCTGGGCGGCATCGCGCTCCTCTTCGCCGGCTACCGCTCCCCCTCCGAGGCGGAGACGCGCCTGCTTGCCGCCTACGCCGATCAGCTCGCCATGGCCCTCGACAACACCGCCCTCTTCGAGGAGGCGGAGAACAAGAAGACGCAGCTCGAGCAGGTGTTCGCCTCGACCTCCGACGGCTTTCTCGTGGCCGACCTCACCGGGCGTGTCGTCGCCTTCAATCGTCAGGCGGGTGAGCTCCTGGGTATCGCGGCCGACGAAGTGGTGGGCCGGCCCTTCCCGCGGCTCGTGGAGTCGCTCGGGCACACCGTGAGCTGGGATCAGGCGGGGGCCCGCGCGCTGGTGGCCGTCATCGCGAGCGCGTCGCCGGCCGCCTCCTCGGGTGATCTCGAGCTACGGGCGCCCGAGGCCCGTACCCTCGGCTGGCGGGCGGCGCCCATGCGTGATCTCCTGGGGGCCGGCGTGGGCGTGACCATCACCTTCAACGACGTGACCCGCCAGCGCGAGATCGACCGCATGAAGACCGAATTCGTCTCGACCGTCTCCCACGAGCTACGGACGCCGCTCACCTCGATCAAGGGATCGCTCCACCTGCTCCTGTCCGACCCGGGCCTCCAGCTGGACGCGACCCAGCGGCAGCTCGTGGACATCTCGGTGAAGAACACGGACCGGCTGATCCGGCTCATCACGAACATTCTCGACATCTCCAAGATCGAGGCGGGCCACATCCAGCTCGAGCTCGGCATGCACTCCGTGGATGAATTCGTCTCGGTGGCCGTGGACGGCATCGCGGCCTTCGCGGAATCCCGCAACATCCTCATCGAGTCTCAGGTGGAGCCCGGCTTGCCCCAGGTGCGGGTCGACGGCGACCGCATGGTGCAGGTGGTGACGAACCTGCTCTCGAATGCCATCAAGTTCTCGCCGTCCGGGTCGACGGTGCAGGTGAGCACGCGCCGCGCCGGCGGGCAGCTGGAGCTTCGCGTCACCGACCACGGCCGCGGCATCGCGCCCGAGGACATGGGCAAGCTCTTCAAGAAGTTCCAGCAGCTCGACGGGAGCAATGTCCGCTCGGTCGGCGGCACGGGCCTGGGGCTGGCCATCTGCCGCGGCATCGTGGAGGAGCACGGCGGCTCGGTCGGGGTGGACAGCCGGGTGGGCCACGGGGCGACCTTCACCGTCACCCTGCCCCTGCCCGCGGCGGCGGGTGCGATCCCCCCGGGCGCGGGCGAGGCAATGGGGGGCGACGGCCCGCTCATTCTCGTGGTGGACGACGAGGCGGACATCCGCGGGGTGCTGCGGGATCAGCTCGAGCTCGAGAACTTCCGCGTCCTCGAGGCGGGCCGCGCCCTCGAGGCGGTCGAGATGGCGCGCGAGCGGCAGCCTGACCTCATCACCATGGATCTCATGCTGCCGGACCTCGACGGCTTCGAGGCGATTCGAATCCTCCGCGAATCCGAGCGGACCCGGGAAATCCCGGTGGTCATTCTCTCGGCGGTGGAGCTGGGACCGGACGACACGCGGGCGCTCGGACCGACGGCGTTCCTGACCAAGCCCTTCTCCCGGCTGGATCTCCTCGCGGCCGTCCGCGCCAACCTTCGACTGGATCGGAGCCTGGGCCGATGAGCGCTTCGCGCATCCTCGTGGTGGACGACGAGATCGACATCAGCACGGTGTTGACGGTGACCCTGCGTCGCGCCGGCTTCGAGGTGCGAACGGCCAGCGACGGTCTCGAGGCCCTCGAAGTCATCCGAGCGGAGCCGCCGGACCTCGTCATCCTCGACGTGATGATGCCGCGGCTGGACGGGCTCGAGACCCTCAGGCGCATCCGCGAGCACGGGCCGACCACGCACATTCCCGTCATCATGCTCTCGGCCAAGACCCAGCTCGCCGACAAGGTCCGGGGCTTCGAGCGCGGGGCCGACGACTACGTCGCGAAGCCCTTCGAGCCCTCGGAGATGCTCGTGCGCGTGCAGTCGCTCCTGAAGCGCACGGCGCTTGCGCGGCTCACCGCGCCTCTCCTCGGCGTGCTCGGCGACTGGTCGTCCGCGGAGGGCCTCGTCCAGCTCACCCGCGATCTGGAGACGGCGCGCGACATCCAGGCGAGGCTGACCCCCGCCGTGCCGTCGAGCCTGGCCGGGCTCGACGCGGGAGCGGTGCTGCGCCCGTCGACCATGGTGGGCGGTGACTTCTTCGACATCCTGCCCATGGGCGAGCGGATCGCCGTGGCCATCGGCGACGTGTCGGGGAAGGGGATTCCCGCCGCGCTCCTCATGGTGATGGTGCGGACCCTGCTTCGCGAGATCGCCCGCGGCTTGGCCGAGCCGGCGGAGGTCCTCGGGCGACTCAATGCCTCGCTCTGTCGGGACATGCCACCTTCGATGTTCGTCACCATGGTGCTCGCCGTGCTCTTCCCTGGGCGCGTGGGCCGCGTGGCGCTCGCCTCCGCCGGTCATCCGGAGCCCATCCTCATACGCAAGGGCGTCCCCCCCAAGCCGGTGAGCGTGGGCGGCATGATCCTCGGCGTTTTCGAGGAGGCCGTGTTCGAGGAAGCGGAGGTGGATCTGGAGCCGGGCGACAGCCTCGTTTTCCTGACCGACGGAGTCATCGAGGTGCCGGGAGCGGACGGCATGCGCCCCGGCCTCGAACGCGTGCTGCAGATGCTCGATCGTTCCCGGGGGGAGAGCGCCCAGCGTCAGGCGGAGGCCATTACCGCAGAGACGCTGACCGTGGCCTCGGGCCGCATCGCCGACGACATGACTGCGTTCGCGCTCAAGCGGCCGTGAAGCGCCGGCTCGTCCTCCCGCTCGCGTGGGCCGTGATGGCCCTCGCGCTCGCCGCGCCGGCCGCGGCCGCCCCCACGCGCGAAGTGGTGGTGCTGACCTCCTTTCCCAAGGAGCTGTTCGAGGCCTACAAGCAGGCCTTCGAGGAGAAATATCCGGGCATCAAGATGGTCGTGAAGCAGCAGCAGACCAATCAGGCCGTGACCTATTTGCGCGAGACGCGCGCCAAGCCCGAGGCGGACATCATGTGGGCGTCCGCGGTGGACGCCTTCCAGACCCTCAAGGGCGACGGGGTGCTGGACAAGATCGCTCTCTCCAAGGAGACGCTGGCCCGCATGCCCGCCAGGATCGGGAGCTTCCCCCTCCACGATCCCGACGGACACTACTGGGGCTTTGCCGTGTCGGGCTACGGGCTCATGTGGAACACGCGCTACCTGGCGCTGCACAAGCTGCCCGCTCCCAAAGAGTGGACCGACCTCACCGATCCGCGCTATCACGGGCACCTGTCGATCTCGGCGCCTTCGCGCAGCGGCACCACCCATCTCACGGTGGAGGTGATCCTGCAGGCCTATGGGTGGGAGAGAGGCTGGGCGCTCCTCATGCAGATGGGCGGCAACATGGGGGCGATCGCCGAGCGGAGCTTCGGGGTGCCTGAGGCCGTCATCTCGGGCCAGCTCGGCATCGGGGTGGTCATAGATTTCTTCGGGCTCTCGGCTATCGCGTCGGGCCAGCCCATCGATTTCGCGTATCCCACCCTGACCGCGGTGGTACCCGCCTCGGTGGCGGTGATCAAGAACGGCCCCAACGGGGACAATGCCCGGGCCTTCGTGCAGTATCTGCTGTCGGACGAGGGGCAGCTCAAGCTCTTCTTGCCGGAGATCGGCCGCCTCCCCGTGGTCCCCGCTCTCTACGCGCGCGCGCCCAAGGGCTACCCCAATCCGTTCACCATGAAGCTCGGGGGGGTCGCCTTCGACGATAAGCTGTCCTCGTCGCGTCGCAACGTCGTCAACGCCCTCTTCGATCACCTCATCACCTTCCGTCATGCCGAGCTGAAGGCCGCGTGGGGCGCCATCTACGCCGCGGAGGCGCGGACGGGAAAGGTGCGGGCGCAGGGGAAGAACCTCGACGACGGATCGCGGGATCTCGCCGAGGCCCGGCGGCTGGCCACCACCGTGCCCCTCGACGGCATGCGGGCGGCCGACAAAGCGTTCAACGACGCCTTCAAGGACAAGCCCGAGGTGAAGTCGCGCCTCGAGACGGAATGGGACACCACGGCCAAGACCAACTACGGGAAGGCCATAGACCGCGCGGATCAGTCCGCACGCCTGAGGTAGACAACCATGCCGAGAGTGCGCGAAATCGAGGACCCCGGCGGCGACCCCATCCTGAAGGAGATCTTTGCCCGGGAGCGCGAGCTCTTCGGCGCGGTCTTCAACACCACCAAGGTCTATGCGCATTGCCCGCCCATCCTGAAGGCGGCCAAGCAGCTCTCCGTGTCCATCGAGAAGTCGGGGCGGCTGCCTGCCGCCCTCCTCCCTCTCGTCTATCTCCGCGTCGCCCTCATCAACGGTTGCCCCTTCTGAATCGACATCAACGCATCCAGGGGGATGCAGACGGGGGCGGACGAGGAGAAGATCCGTGAGGTGCCGGGATGGCGGGAGAGCCCGCGCTTCTCGGCGATGGAGCGCGCGGCCCTCGAGTACGCGGAAGCCATGACCATCACCGGCCAGCGCGTGGGCGACGAGCTCTTCGCGCGCCTGCGCTCCTTCTTCGACGAGGGGCAGATCGTGGAGCTGACGGCCGCCGTCGCGCTCGAGAATTTCCGCAGCAAGTTCAACGTGCCGCTCGGGGTGGAAAGCCAGGGCTTCTGCATCATTCCACACTTACCGAGCACTGGAACCCCGTGAAGCCTGCACTTCCGGGGCTTGTGGTTGCGCCTGGGTTGCGGCTGGTCGCACCTGAGCCCCCTCAAGGAACGCCTCCGGCATCCAGCGGGCGTAGACCCGAAGTAGGACGCTCGCGCTGCGCCACCCGCCCTGGCCTTGGACGTAGAGCAGGGGGGCATTCCGACTGAGCAAGGTCGAGGCGAAGGTATGTCTGAGTTGCTCAGGGGAGCGGTAACGCACCTTGGCGGCTTGGAGGAGCCGACGCCACCGCCGATGGACCTCCATCGAGGAGAGCGGAACTCGTCCTCGCCCGAACACAAATGCCTCCGGGTCATCCAGTGGTCGCACGGTCAAATGATGGAGACCTGCGACGACTGACGTGGCACCTTCGGTCACGCCAGGACGCCAATCAGAGGTCTCGTCCGCCACGGGATGCAGGATCGATACGCTCCGCTCGTGGCCTGTCTTGGTCGGGCCGAGCCTCTGGCGGCTCCATGTTCGTCGCACTAGGGCCGTACCTCGCTCAAGGTCCAGGTCTTGCCACTGAAGCCCCGCAACCTCTCCTGCCCGCATGCCAGACTGTGCCCAGAGGCGAAGCATGGTCGCCACGTCAGGGTCCCGGCCCTGCGCCGCTGTCAGGATTGCCCGCAACTCGGCCCCTGTGAATGGGTCCACCTGGTTCATCCTCGGAAGCCCGCGCCATTCGACCTCGTGCATTGGGTTGGCCGGGATGATCTTAGTTCGCACCGCCCGTTGGAGAATCAATCGTAGGGTCAACAGGCCAGTACGGAGGGATGCATCGGAGAGTGCTTTGCCAGTGAATCGAATCGAACCCCCCGGGGCTCGTTTGGCCTCGATGAAATCCTCGATGCGATCGACGGTAATCTCAGTGATGGGTCGCTGGCCAAAATAGGGGATTAGGTGTCGCGTCGTGAATGAGCGGTAACCATCGAGAGTGCCTGGACGGATCGCATGAAGGGCGGGGTATTTGTGAAGCCACTCCTCTGCGACGGCCTCGAACGTAGGAGCCTTGATAGCAGGTGTCGGTGGGGCCAGTGCTATAGGACCACCCTCGGCCAGCCGAGCGGCAATTTTTGTTGCCGCGAGTTCTGCCGCCTTCTTACCCTCTCTCCCAGTCCCGACCCGCTTGGCCTTCCGTTGCCCCTTGTAGTCAATGAAGACCCACCACGCCCCGTTGCGCTGCCGAACCTTGACGGCCATTTATCTTCTCCTAGCGGTCAGTTCAACTTGAAGTCTGACCTTGAGAGCCCTGGCGATACGTTCCAACACCGGGAACGAGGGAGACGTGAACTCGCCAGCTTCCAGCTTCTTGATGTAGATAAGCGACACAGCCGCCTTCTGGGCGAGTGTGGCCTGGGTCATGCCTCGTTGCCGACGTAGCTGCCGAACGCGCTGCCCTAGCCGTTGCCATGTCATGGATAGGTATACTAATAATATACTTCCACAATACATGTCAAGCCCTGTTGCCGCGCCTTGGATCACCCAGGTCTGCCAGAACGTCTACGACTAGCTGCTCCACATTGGGATTCCCCATCGTCTTGAACTGAGTGGCCCACGCATCATACTCAGAGCGCCGGACCACGATCTTGCCGCCTATCCGATAGTGGGGCAGGGGATGGCCAGGATCAGTCAGCAGGTCCCGTAACTTCCTGACAGAGAGTCCGCTGTAGCTGGCCAGGGCCCGAAGCGACAGGAACGGGTCGAGTTGGGTGCTGATGATGACCCGCTCGGTTAGGATGCCCCGCACCTGGGGGACCAGGGACCCGGTGATCGGCTCCAGGGCTCTCTGACGGCCGATCCTTGGGTCCAGAGTGGAGTTGCCATGGCTGGATTCGAGTAGCTGCTCTCTGCACACACTAGGAAGACTCTGGAGAGAGCCTTTGGTTCCGAGACGGACAAAAGAGCAGATCTATAAGCCCGAGCTGCCTTTAGCGCCTTCCTAGGGTATGCGTTTAGACTCGAATCTAGCGGATAGCGCAGGGGTCGCTGGTCCGGCCGAGACAAGAGGAGCAAGGAGCCCGCGTCGAGGCGGCACCCCTCGGCTACTCGGGGCTTGTCGCTCATGCGCCGGTCTCGATCTGATCAATGTCATCCCAATTGATCGGACTATTCCATATATCTGCGGAGTCACCGTTCACGACAGCGGGGTTCCCACCTGTCATTTCCTGGGGGATGTGTGTATCTCCTCCCCTTCGCTCTTCCTCCCTCTGGTGTTGAACGAGGTTGTTAGTGATCGGAGCAACACACCTCCCCGGATCGGTGACAAGTTCTCCCGTTTCGCGCACCTTCCCCCTGCAGACAGGTACCCGATCCAGGGAAAGCAGGGCGCGGAAGTCCGGCGAAGCACACCATGCCCAGTCGGGGCGGAGTCGGAGGATGCTGGTCTTCCCCGGGCCAGGATTCTCGAACTCGACGACACCCAGGGCTTCGAGATACCGCATTCGATCTCTAGCCGTCTCCCGATGCCGCGCCTTCAGTACCTCCTGAACCGCTTCTACTGTTAGGGCTCCGTCGTTGGTGATCAAAGCCCCGAATATGGCGCTGGTATCGCCCGGCATGGACGAAACTGTTACGGCAGCGACTAGCGGAAGGTCATCCATGGTCACTTGCCGCCGTCCATGAGCGAGGGCATGACCTCGCGCAACATTTGTGAGCACGGCTTGGGCGCGGAAGGGGAGTTCACGCTGGCCGGGTCGGTAGGACTTTGAACCTCCGTCTGTGTCGCGTTCCTCAATTGGGACTGCCCGCATCGCTGCGAGCACCATCGCGCACCGAGCCAGCCAAAGGCGGGCATCTGGGTCGTCCTCCGCAATCCAACGGACGGCTCGTACGCCGCCATAACCCACGAACAATTCTTCGAGGAATTTGTGTACGACAGCGCGACACAGTTCTAGACGCTCTGGATACGAAGGCCCTGAACTTCCAGTCAGCAGATCCTCGACAGTGACCGCCCGTCCTGTCTCCATGACAAGGAAGAACAATCGACTTCCGAGTTGAGCCATGACTCGCCATACCTGCGGCTCGAAAGGTGTCGTACAGCCGATCCAGGCGAAACCGTGTTGCCCCGTGTATCCTCGCCGACCATGCGTGCCGCTGTCCGTTTGGAGGCCCTGGCCGTCCAACACCCGCGTGATGGTCGAGAATGTCTGTGTCAATTCATCTGGCTTGCCCCTAAAAATCGTAGCCAGTTCGGGGGTGAGGAGGATTTTGTCCTTGATCCGTGGAAGCAGATCCACCTTTGCGAGAGCCTTTGTTGGTTGATTGGCGGCCTGGCTGACGAACGATGCGGGAGTGAATTTATCGGACCGATAGCAAAGACTCTCACGTTTGCCATTGACCTCGATCATGGCCCCGTCGAACATGGTCGCTACTGTTGTCTTACCGGTACTCGGCCCCCCAACGTAGATCACCGCTGTCGGATTCGTATTCTCCGCGAGGAGGAGGGTCGCTGCTGTCGAGAGGCCGAGGTCTACGGCGGGCCACAGGTCAGGAAAGTTGTGTTCCACTATAGCTCTGACGACTGCAACATCGGGTAGGACGATTGGCTGATCCTGAGTACTCACAACATTCTCCTATCGCTCCCGGTGTAAACCGGGCTGGCATTGCCACCTTTGCTCACGCTGAGCAGGTTGGCGGGCGCTATCGGGCCAGGTCCCTCAGCGCCGCTCCTGATGAGTTCCGGGCCGTTTCTCACTGGACGCTGGGGGACCCAAGTAGGTTCCATTCGGACAGAACTGAAGCGCGTAAGTCGTTCCGCTTCGCCAGCTAAAGCGTTTAGACACGCAGTGGTTGGAAGAGGCGTGCCCACCCCCTTTGGCAGGAAGACATCCGAGACCAAAACGTGGGGTTCATTGCGCGTTTTGGTTTTTAGGTAGGATCTAGGAAGGAAGGACGCTCGTTCTCGGGTTGAGGAGCGTCGGTATACGGTATACGGGTGGGTTGTGGGGAAGGCTGTTTGGGCGAGTGTGATTGGCGACGCTCAAGCTGCCGTGGCGTACCCTCCTTGACGGGCCCGGATCTCCGCTGATTCAGACGGACGACTGCGTACACGTCCTTGGTCGAGTATCCTGCATCGGATGACATCGCAAGAAGCCCTTCGCGTGCTCGACGGGTGGTTGCCCTGGTGTTCTCTAGAGAACTGTTGGCGGGGTTCTACAATCCCCTCCGAGCCTGGGCTATACCGTGTCCGCCGGGCGGGTCAAGAGAATCTGGACTACATCGGGCAAACTGGGGTGACGCTCCGGCGTCGGCTCGCCATGCTCAGAGGCGTGTTCCGAGCAGAGATGCCTTTTCGAGACCCACATACCGCGGCGCCGGGATTCTGGGCGCTCCGTCACGCTCTAGGCTGCACGTTTCAGGCGTGCGTGCTGCCGGTCCAGGGCGATACGCGATACCGGAAGGGCCTTGAGGTAAGCTGCGAGGCCTAGAGATCGCTCACTTTGAATCTATTCTTCATCTGTGTGGCTCTTCTTTCCTCCGATGTGGTGGCACTCGCTGACAGCGGCCAAGTGACCCTGAGAGAATCGATCCGCGTCCCGACCGTCATACTCCGGCCTCGCGATCCCCATGTTGTCTAGGAGCTGGAGCATGATGAGATGGAGCGGCATCCCGCTAAAGCCAGCATGGAAAAGTAAACAGCCTGGGCAGTTTCTTGGGCCGATCCTTGACTATCTGTTCCGGCTAAAATGGGCGCACTGTGTCCCAGGGAGGTGGCGTGACCGTGTTTAGGCGACTCATTCTGCTTGGCCTGTTTCTGCTTTTCGTGACCGCTTGTACCTCCACCATCCGGCTTCGAAACCCGGACGGTCGCATGGCTACGTGTGGAGGCACTTGGATGTTCGGAGCAAGTCACTTCGCTGCGGCCGAACGTGATAGGAACTGCGTGGCGGACTTCCAGCGTCAGGGCTATGAGCGCGTCGGGGACTCAGAGTAGCTCGGGACATATCGAGCCCCTATGCCAGCCTGCCTGAACGTTCTCCATCTTCTACGCTCTCCTCTGCTAGACTCCCGCCCAGCCTGTTAGGAGGGCTCCTGCATGGACCCGACCTGCTTGCCTCGATCCCCGTATAGCCCACAACCGCAGAAAGCCTGCGGGACCCAGTGATCGACCGGCGCACCTTCCTTGCTGGCACGGGTGCAGTGCTCCTCGCCGCGCCGCTCGCCGCCGACGCGCAGCAGGCGGACCGGGTGCGGCGCATTGGTGTGCTGATGGGCTTTGCCGAGAACGACTCGCAAGCACAGGCTATGATCGCGGCATTCCGGGAGGGACTCCAGAAGCTCGGGTGGACGGAGGGCCGCAACACCCGGATCGACACTCGTCGGGTGGACGGAGGGCCGCAACACCCGGATCGACACTCGCTGGACGACACCCGCCGACGCGGAGTCGAGGCAACGATTCGCGAAGGAGCTCGTCGCGCTGCAGCCCGACGTTATTCTTTCGCACACCACTCCCACCACGGCCGCGCTGCTGCAACAAACGCGCACCATCCCCATCATTTTCGCGACCGTTTCCGATCCGGTCGGCAGCGGCTTCGTCGCGAGCTTCCCGCGGCCGGGCGGCAACGTCACCGGTTTCACCCTTATAGAGCCGACGATGGCCGGCAAGTGGGTGGAGCTGCTCAAGGAGATTGCGCCGCGCGTCAACCGGGTCGCCTTATTGTTCAACCCGGCAACGGCGACATATGCCGATTATTTCCTGAAACCCTTCAAAGCCGCCGCGCGGTCCTTCGCAGTGGAGGCGATCGCAGCATCTGTTCGCGACAGTTCCGAGCTCGAATCAGTCGTTGCCGCACAGGCACGCGAGCCGAATGGTGGCCTTATCGTGATGCCGGATAGCTTCACGGATACTCATCGCGTAGAGATCACATCGCTGGCGGCTCGCTACCATCTTCCGGCCGTCTATGCGTACCGTTTCTTCACTAAACTCGGCGGCCTCTTGTCCTACGGAGTTGACCTGACCGATAATTTTCGGCGCGCGGCTAGCTATGTCGATCTCATCCTCAAGGGTGCGAAGCCGAGCGACCTTCCGGTGCAGGCGCCGGTCAAGTACGAGCTGGTGATCAACCTCAAGACCGCCAAGGCCCTCGGGCTGACAATCCCGCAGTCGCTGCTGGCGCGGGCGGATGAAGTCATTCAGTAGGCGATGTACCCTCCCCCGACACCGTGGATGAGCTTAATGCCTTCTTTCTCGAGCATCGACGCTGCGGCGAGCTGGATACTGGCGTTGAGGACGGGCGTGTGTGGATGACGTGCGATTGTGGCGCATGGCTTGCTCGTTGGACTCGACGCAACATTGCGTCCTCTGCTACACTCCCGCCCGGCGAATAAATGGCAGACTTCAACCTCCAGACGCTCTACAACTTCCGGCCCGCCCGCTACATGTGCGAGAAGTGCTTCGGATTGCTCGTCTACCCGCCAAAGGTGACACAAAAGACAGGGCCAGATGCCGTCTGTCCTGTGTGTGGAGTCGAGTACGAGGGGACCGATGAGTACTCGCGTTACTTGGCGGGTTCGTACCTCGAAAGCCGAGGGCTCAGCCTGGAGTTTAGCAATCTGCTCCAGCACTGTATGGCGTTGGCGCAGGCAACAACGCCATACCCGTGGGCGGGGAACAGGTTGCCGATGCAGATGTTGCTGGAGGCGCTCAGCAAGGCCGAGAAGTTTGTCCACTTCGTATCATACGGGATGTCAGAGTTCTTTTACGGGGCATTGAAACTCGTCGCCCAACGAGTGACTGTGCGTGGGATCCTCGCCAACGCGAACGAGCGGGACTTGGAGGAGTTCGATGGCCCTCTGAAGAAGGAAGCTCCCCATGGCCAATTGGAGGTTATCTGCTATCTGAGAGGCGAAGCGTGGGAGGACTTTCCGCACCAGAAGCTCATCGTCGTGGACGGACTGCTGGCGTTCAAAGGTTCCGCGAATCTCACGACAAACGGTTGGCGAAAAGCCGCAAGGGCTCGGGAGAACGTCGAGATTGTTACCAAAGTGAATAAGGTGATTCAGCTTCATAACACTCTTTTCTCCCCAATTTGGGCTTCGCGTAGAGCCCCCCAGCAGAGGAGCATCCAAATGTCGGGTGTACCGTTTTGACTGGCACCGTGGACCCGCGTGGGCCAAAGGGGAAGTAGGCAGATGAACGAACTTGTGAGCCACCTCTTGACGCTCCTGCTAGGTGCCCTCGCTGGCGGATTGGCCAAAGTGGCTCAGGACGCGTATAGCAGGCATCAGGACACGCGGTCGATTGCAGCTGCCCTGCAAGCTGAAATATCAGTGCTTACAGATGGGATACGAAGGGGCAACTACATCCAGATGTGTGATCGAATTATCGTGCACGTGTCTCAGGCAGACCACATCGTGACAGCAGATGACTACCTCGAAGCCCCGGTGGCACAGGCGCCGTGTCCAGTATTCAATGCGCACTGTACGAAGATCGGATTGCTTGGTGACTCCGCTCGCGCAGTTGTTAGAACCTACCAATTGTATGAAAGCGTGACCCTGGATTTGCGCTTTCTCCCTGAGCGACACAAACGCCAACCATTGACCGGTACGCAGTTAGTCGAGTTCCATTCAGCAATGAAAACTACTTTTGAGGACATCCTCAAGACTGGCAATCTCGCAATGAACCAACTACAAGAAGAACAGCGGATCATGTGGTGCCGACGGTGGTGGAGGCCGCGAGAGGGCCAAGGGGTTACACAGGCACCCTAGACGATCTCTTGGCTCGGCGATGCGAGGAGAGGGCGAGGAGGGCTCCGGAAAGAGCAACTGGGGCAGGGCCGAGGATGATGCTTCGGAATCTACACAGGTTTCTCGGGGAAACCTACCTCACCTTGCGACGAGAGAAGACCAGACCCGCGAGGCCGACTCCGAGCAGCACGAGCGTGGCGGGTTCTGGCACAGGCGTCGCCGTGAAGGTGAAATCAAGTCGGCTGTCCCTAAAGTTCGGGCTGAGGTTTACATAGGTTTCGAAAAAGACTTCAGCGTCGATGCTGAAGTTGATCGTACGATTGGGTTTCGCAACGAATGAGAATGCAAAGGGAATGTCGGCAGGCTTCGGCAGAAAGAAATCTTGACTCAAGGTGTTAGCAATGAAGGGTTCTCCGAGCTCGACTGGACGGTAGAGGATGCCTCCGCTGCGGGCTTTCAGGTCCACATTCCCCGGATTGGATGGATCGAAAAATAGCTCTGCCCCACTGACGTGGATGACGCCAGAAAATGCAACAGCCACCGGCGTGTTTCCGGAATCGAAGCGGAGCACGAACCCAGCATCAGCGACGGGAAACACGACTGGGTCCGTCCCGAGGAGGGGGTCGATGATAGTGATCGCCTCCGCGGTGCCAAAGGAGATGATGCCTCCGCTGCTCGTGGGGATCACAACTGACCTGAAGGTGGCCAGCGCAGATAGAGTCGCACCCCCTACTGGCAGACTGAGCGGCGCGGAAATGTCGATGAGGGCTTGGTCCGGGGACTGGACCGTGAGTAAGCTATCCCCAATGCCTACGCTGGCAAACGCAGAGATGTTGAAACCCGGGAGGAGGGGGCAGGGGTTGGGGCCTCCGTCAATGCAAACCAGCGCGGAGGCGGCTGCCGGTGCCATCAGCCCAGTCGCACTGAGTAGCAGGAATGCCATCGCCACAAGGGACGTCTTGAACATACTCATCTCTTTCCCCTCCTCCTCCCGACGATCCCCAATGGGCAAAGGCTGCATGGCTCGGTGCCGAAGGGCACTGGCCACAGCGAGTAAGCACTCTAGGTGGCGCGCGAGGATAGCGCAGTCATGGAGACTCCACAATAGTGCGATTGGTGATGGGGCAACTGGCGGGTGAGCAGGGCCAAGGGGAGAGTCAAGGAGGCCGGAGGGCTGGAACTACGGCTGCTTCCGATGGCCCTTCGGACGCCCGGCGATGGTCAGATCGTCAATAACCCAGAAATGCGCTGACCGTTCGATCCCGAACGTCAACGATTTGATCCCACGGTTGTCCGTGACTCCCAGAAAATAGATTTGCGGCCCAAAGAAGCCAACGTCTGCCGGAATCGTGATGGGCAGCACCTCTCCGTTCTTGAACTCAATGAGGACCGTCCCGGGGAGGCTCGTGTCGCCGGGAATGACATCACCGATCCCACTGTGCCGCGATGTGTGGAGGAGGATATTCACGGCTACGCCGAACACACCACCTGCTTGTGAGAGCGAGGTATCGCGGAAGGTCAATCGGAAGTTGCCATTGCATCCGGCACAGTAGTTCGTCTTATCGCCATACGCATAGACATCACCAACCAGATTCAGGTCGGGGGAGGAGGTAGATTCATACACCGTCTCACCGAGCACCGCGCTCATCTGCGCGTCGGAAAGCTGGAGCGGCGTGCCACCAGCGGCGATGCCATAGGCTGAGTAATCATCTGTGATCGATGTCCCGACAGCAGCGAGAAACGAGGCTTTATCCGAATAAAATCTGAAAGGTTCAGCGTTCGCTGGTGCCGCTACCGATAGCGTAACCGCGACAATCGAACAAAGAATCGCAAGCGCCAACGTAGCCGCTGCTGACAGCTTGCTACCAGCGATTCTTGGCATTGAATGATCCTTTCTCTAGAGCAGCCACCAAGGTAGATCCCTTTTCAACACCTCCGAGAACGCTACTCGCCAAGTAAGCGATTCACAATGAGCAATAAGCAATATGTTCTTGGCGCAAACGTACTAGGCGCGTACATAATTTGCAGGCTATAAGGACTGCTCCTTGGCTGGCGGGAGTCTAGCAGGACGGGAGGAGGAGGGCGAGCGGGTCAATTGAAAGGCTAGTCGCCCCTGTCCCCGTCCCGTCGTCTTCTCCTGCGGGGGACGCGGGGACCCTTCATCGTCCCTGAGAGGGGGCCCCATGGCCCTACACGCGCGCGTGAGGACCCGCTGGGCTGGGCTAGAGCAGGAGGTAGGGAGGGGGGCCCCGGTGAAGGGGCTTGTGGTTGCGCCTGGGTTGCGCCTAATGCAACATCTTGCCCAGATGTGCAACCGACATCCCCCAACGGTACGATTGGTCTGACGGTCTCATGAACCGCAGCAAGTTCAACGTGCCGCTCGGGGTGGAGAGCCAGGGCTTCTGCATGCTGCCGAAGACGCCCTGACGGCTCTGCCGCGCCTCCATGCTATGGTGGATGTGACCATGCCCGGCGACATCCTGGACGCGACCACAGGGCGAGCAAGCCTTCCATGACCCCGAGTCCCGAGGGCAGCACCTTTTCCATGACGAGCGAGGCCGAGCATCTGCTGCGCCTGCGCAAGTGGCTGCGCGAGGAGCTGACGGGGCAGGGCGTCCCCAAGCAGGACCAGCCCAATCTGTTGCTCGCGGTCGGCGAGCTCTGCGCCAACTCCATCCAGCACGCCTACGACGGCAGGGGCGGTCAGCCCATCAAGGTGTCCGTCCGATCGTCGGGCGACTCGGTGGTTATCGAGGTCGAGGACTTCGGCAGGCCGTTCGACGCCGACCGGTACGAGTCGCCCAATCTCGACACCGTGCCGGAGAGCGGCTATGGGATTTTCCTCGTCAAGACCATCGCGGACAGCCTCTCCATCGACGTGGCGCGCGAACGCGGTACCCGCTGGACCATGGTGAAGCACCTCCCGGGACGTGGGCCGGCCGCCGCCCGCGGGGGCGCGGCCACTCCTTGATCGATGCCGGACGCTGAGCCGGATTGGGAAACGATATGGACATTGACGTAACTCAATCGAGCGGAGTGGCCGTGGTGTCTCCGCGCGGAGATCTCGACATGGCCGCGGTCCACGACGTCAGGCGCGCCCTGTCGAGCATCTTCGATCGAGGCCAGTCGCGCCTGCTCATCGACTTGAACGGCGTGGCGTACATCGACAGCTCCGGCATGGGCACCCTCATCGCCGCCATGAAGCAGGCGCGGGCCGCCGGCGGTGATGTCCGGCTCTGTGGGCTCCAGGAGGACGTTCGCGCCATCTTCGAGATGACCCGTGTCGCCCAGGCCATGAGCATTCATCCGACACGTCAGGAAGCCCTCGCCTCTTGGCGGTGAGCCCCCGCCCCCCCTTCCGCATCTCGAACCACTCCGTCCCGGTCTCGTCGTCTCGCCGCTCCGCTCGCCCCGCCCGCCCGTGATCCGGCGCGGCCGCGCCGAGAGCGCGCTGGTGTGGGGTCTGCTCCTCGTGCTGGGGGCGGGCGTCGTCTACCCGTTGCTGCAGGTGCTGTCCGTGGCCGTGGTGGTGGACGGCCGGCCCACGGTGGCGCCGCTCCTCGCCTTCTTCGTCCGGCCGCTCTTTCGCGAGGCCCTCCTCAATACGCTTCTCTCGGGCGTGCTCGCGGTGGCGCTGGGCAGCGTGCTCGCGGTGCCCCTCGCCCTGCTCACCGTGCGCTACAGCTTTCCCGGGCGGAGCATGCTCACCACGCTGGGCCTCCTCCCCCTCGTCATCCCGCCCTTCGTGGGGGCGGTGGCGTTCCAGCAGATCCTCGGGCGCAGCGGCATGGTCAATCTCTTGCTCCTCGAGCGCTTCGGCTTCACGGTTTCCTTCATGGAGGGTCTGCGCGGCGTGATCCTCGTGCAGTCGCTCCACTATTTTCCCTTCATCCTGCTCAATACGGCGGCCGCCCTCTCGGCTCTCGACCGCTCCCTCGAGGAGGCGGCGCAGAACCTGGGGTCGTCGGGCTTCCGCCTCTTTCGCCGCATCCTCCTTCCCCTGTCGCTGCCCGGCTATGCGGCGGGGGCGCTCCTCACGTTCATCCGCGTCATCGACGATCTCGGCACGCCCCTCATGCTCAACTACACCACGCTCCTCGCCCCCCAGGCCTATGTGCGCGTGACTACCGTCGGGCTGACCGATGTCGACGGCTACGTCGTCTGCGTCGTCCTCGTGGCCCTCTCCCTGGCCGCGCTTTGGCTGGTCAAGCGGGTGGTGGGACGGGGCGAGTTCACGGTGGTGGGCAGGAGCGGGGAGGCACCCGCCCGCGGACTCGGCCCGGGCGGAACGCTCGCGGCATGGACGATCGCCCTCGCGCTGCTGGGGCCGGCGCTGCTGCCCCATATGGGCATCGCGCTCCTGTCCGTATCCAAGGTCTGGAGCCTCACGCCGCTTCCCTCCGTGTACACGCTCGGCAACTACGGAGAGATCCTCTTCCGCGCGCCGCACTTCATCTGGAACACGCTGCGCTATGCGCTCCTCGCGTCCGCCATCGACATCGGCCTGGGCGCGGTCATCGCCTGGCTCCTGCTGAGGGGACGCGCCCGCGGCCGGGCGTGGCTCGACGTCATCGCCACCATGCCCCTGGCCGTGCCGGGCGTGGTGCTGGCGGTGGGCTACCTGCGCATCTTCCATGGGTGGAGCGTGCCGGGACTGGGGGCGCCGCTCACCTCCACCTGGCTCATCCTCGTCATCGTCTATGCCGTGCGCCGGCTTCCGTACACCGTGCGCAGCGCGTACGCGGCGCTCCAGCAGCTGCCGCCGTCGCTCGAGGAAGCGGCCCAGACTCTGGGGGCGGGCCGTGCGCGCGCCTTCGTCAAGGTGACGCTGCCCCTGATGGGCCGCGGCTTGCTCGCGGGCGGTCTGCTCGCCTTCGTCAGCTCGTCCGTGGACCTCTCGTCCACCATGCTCCTCGTCCCCCGCGTCGAGCTGGGGCCGCTGTCCTACGGCATCTACCTCTACATGCAGTCGGCGGTGGGACGCGGTCCGGGCGCCGCCCTCGGGGTGGTGGCCATCGCGCTGGTCGCCGCCGGCACGTGGCTCGCCACGCATCTCGCCCGGCGCGGCGGTAGCGCCCTCTTCCGGGTCTAGGCCATGACCACGCCGCGCCTTCCCAAGGAATGGATCCTGCCCTTCTCGATGTTCTTCGGCAGCTTCGCGTGGTCGTTCGTCTTCGTCAGCCTCCCCTTCTATATCCAGAAGATGTCCACGGTGGACGCGACGGCTACCCTGCGCTGGACGGGATGGATCCTGGGCGTGAGCTCGCTCGTGACGGTGGTCACGGCACCTTTCTCGGCCCGCCTCTTCGGCGAGCGCCATCCCAAGCGCTCGTTTATCTGGACCCAGCTCCTGCAGGGCAGCGGGTTCTTCCTCATGGCGGTCGCGCGCACCCTGCCCGAGCTCTTCTTCTCCCGCATGCTCCTGGGCTTCATGGGCGCCGTCTCCACCTTCGCCTTCATCATGGTGGGGCGCTCCGGCGGTGACGTGCGGCGCGGGATCGCGTCCATCCAGTCGGGCATGACCCTCGGTCAGGTGCTGGGACCCGCCGTCGGCGCCTTCGCGGCGGCGCGCATCGGCTTCCGCGCCTCCTTCATTGCGGCCGGCTTCATGCTCTGGGCATGCTCGGCCATGGTGGCGTGGGGAGTGCCGGACCGTCCGGTGACGCGGGGGGAGCACGAGCGCCCGCAGACGGCATCGGTGCGGGAAGTCGGCACGGTCTGTCTTCTCGTCCTCGCCGGCTCCATCCAGATCTTTTTCCTCACCGCCATCCTCCCGCAGATCCTGCCGCGACTGGGCGTGGCTCCCGCCATGACGCTGGAGGTCGGGGGGCTGCTTCTCTTTGCCACGGGCGCGGCCGCCGCGGTCGGATCGTTCATCGCCCCGCGCCTGGGAGAGGTCGTCGGAGATCGGCGCACCATCGTCTGGTTCCTCGTCGCCTCCTCCGTGGGCCTGGCCGCCCTCGCCGCCGCGCCCGGCGTCGTGAGCTTCGGCGTCCTCCGCTTCCTCCAGGTGCTCTGCATCGCCCCCGTCTTTCCGTTGTCGGTGGCCGCGATCGCCCAGCGGGCATCCGGGACGGCCATCGGCATCGTGAACTCGTCGAGGATCGCGGCCGCGTTCCTGGGTCCTGTCCTCGCCACCACCCTTCTCTCCTGGATGCCGCCGGGCGCGGTCTACCTCGTGCTCGCCGGTCTCGGGCTCTCGGTGGTTCCGCTGCTCGCGGGGCTCTCCGGGCCGGGACGCGCTTCGAAGGAGGTCAGAGCGTGAAGCAGAATGAGACGGTGATCCGCCTGTCCGAAGTGCGAATGGAGAACGTCGGCAAGCGCTACGGGGCGGCGTGGGCGGTCAGGGACGTGTCGCTCTCCATCCGCCCCGGCGAGTTCTATACGCTGCTCGGCCCGTCCGGCTGCGGCAAGACCACGCTCCTCAGGATGCTCGCGGGCTTCGCCACGCCGGACGAAGGGCGCATCTTCGTGGACGACGAGCCCATCGACCCCGTGCCGCCGTGGAAGCGCAATCTCGGCATGGTGTTCCAGCAGTACGCGCTCTGGCCGCACATGACCGTCTTCGAGAACATCGCCTTCGGACTGCGCGAGCGGCGCGTCTCGGGCGCCGAGCTCGGGCGCAAGGTCAAGGCCGCCCTCGCCCAGGTCGGGCTCGAGGGCTTCGAGGGCCGGCGGCCGACCCAGCTCTCGGGGGGCCAGCAGCAGCGCGTCGCGCTGGCGCGTACCCTCGTCGTTCAGCCGCGCCTCCTCCTCCTCGACGAGCCGCTGTCCAATCTGGACGCGCAGCTCCGCTCCCAGATGCGCCTCGAGCTGGCCCGCCTCCATCGCGACGTCGGCATCACGACCCTCTACGTGACCCACGACCAGGCGGAAGCGCTGTCGCTGTCCACGCGGATCGCCGTCCTCTCGAACGGTGCCCTCGTGCAGGAAGGCCGCCCCGAGGAGATCTACTGGAAGCCGCGGAACGCCTTCGTGGCGGAGTTCGTGGGCGCGGCCAATCTCGTTCCCGTGCGCGTGGTCGAGCTGCGCGAGATGGGGGTGGTGGTGGAGACGGGCGGGGGAGCACGGCTGCCCGTGGGGTCGGGCGCGCATGTGTGGTCCGTCAATGACCGGGCCCTCCTGTGCCTCCGGCCGGAGGCGCTCAAGGTGGAGGAAGCCGCCCTCGCGCCCGGCGGCATTCCGGGCACGGTGTCGGCGCACGTCTTCGAAGGGTCGCGGCAGTTCTACGACGTGAGCATTCCCGGGGGAATGGTCAGGGTCGAGATGATCACGTCGGCCCTCGTGGGCCGGAGCTTCAAGTTGGGAGACCTCGTGAGAGTGGAGGTGTCTCCCGAGACCTCCATCCTCCTGCCCGACGACCGCGGTGCGGCATGATATCTTTCTGGCCGGAGGAATGACCCGCATGAGCGAGCTGACGCCCGCCGAACTGAAGACACGCTTGGGAGACCCCGAGCCGCTGGTGCTCCTCGACGTCCGCCAGGACTGGGAGACGCGGCTGTGCCGGCTCGAGCACGCCCTGCACATTCCCATCGAGGAGATCGAGATCCGCTCCGGCGAGCTGGACCCCACGGCGGAGACGGTCGTCTACTGCCACCAGGGCGTCCGGAGCGCTGCCGTCGCCGAGTATCTGCGGAGCCTCGGGTTCGACAATGTCCGGAACCTCGCGGGCGGACTCGACGCGTGGGCGCGCACCGTCGATCCGTCCATGCGTCGGTACTAGCCGGCGTGCCCGCGCTGATTCGCGTCGAGGAGCGACACGGCTGCGCCTGGGTTACCCTGGATCGTCCGCCGCTCAACCTCATCGTTCCCGAGCTCATCGGGGAGCTGCGCGCGGCCGTCGAGGGCCTCACGCGAGACCCGCGCGTGCGCGTGGCCGTGATCACGGGGGCGGGCCGCGCCTTCACCGCGGGCATGCAGGTGCAGGTGCTGCGGGATCTCACGCCGGTCTCGGCCAAGGCACTCATCACCTCGCTGCACGAGGCGATTCACGCCGTCCACGACGCGCCGTTCCCCACGGTGGCCATGGTCAACGGGCCGTGTCTGGGCGCCGGCTTCGAGCTGGCCATGGCGTGCGATCTCCGGGTGGCCGCGGCGGGGGCGCCCATGGGACTGCCCGAGGTCAAAGTGGGCGCCCCGTCGGTGATCGAGGCGGCGCTCCTGCCCGCGCTCGTGGGACCCGGACGCGCGGCGGAGATGCTCCTGACGGGAGAGAGCGTCAACGCCGAGCAGGCGCTCGAATGGGGCCTCGTCAACCGCGTGGCGCCCGCGGAAAAGCTCGAAGGAGTCACCGTCGAGCTCGTCGACAAAATCCTCGGGTGCGCGCCCACGGCGATCCGGATCCAGAAGGAGCTGATGATCCGGTGGCGCAACACCGACTTGGGCTCCGCCGTGCGCCTCAGCATCGACGCCTTCGCCCAGAATTACGCGTCGGGCGAGGGGCGCGAGGCCGCCCTCGCCTTCCTGGAGAAGCGCCGGCCGACGTTTTCGTGATGTCCACCATCAAGGCCGTGACCTTCGACTTCTGGCAGACGCTCGTCGAAGACTCGCCGAAGAACCTGGCGAAGCAGCGGACCCGTCGCATGGGCGCCATCGCGGCGATTCTCCGTCGAGCCGGCTGCCCGCTCAGCGGACGGAAGGTCGAGGCGGCCTACGAGCGCTCGGAGCGCGTGCTCCACGAGCGCTTCTGGTCGCGCGATCGCGACCCGGCCATCGGGGACCAGGTGCAGCTCGTCCTCGATCTTGCCGCGCCCGGCATCTGCGTCGGTCTCGCGCCCGCGCTCCTCGAAGAGGCGGTGGCGGGCTACAGCGATCCCGTGCTCCACTTCCCGCCCGATCTGCATCCGGGCGCGGCGGAGGCGGTGACCGGACTGGCCGGGCGCGGCATCGCGCTGGGCATCGTGTCGAATACCGGCCGCACGCCCGGGATCATCCTGCGTCGGATCCTGGAGCGCTACGATCTCCTCCGCCATTTCTCGGTCATCTCGTACTCCGACGAGGTCGGCTATCGCAAGCCCGATCCGGAGATCTTCCGACGTACGCTGGCGGGCCTCGGCGCGGAGGCCCGGCATGCCGCCCATGTCGGCGACAATCCAGTGGCGGACGTCACAGGCGCCCAGGGCGCGGGCATGCGCGGCGTCCATCTTGCCTCCGGAGGGCGGCCGCCGGCCGCCCACGCCGATGTGGTCGTCACCGATCTGCGCCACCTCGTGGACCGCCTCCTCGGCTGAGGGTTTTCGTGTTGCGTCAAAACGGGCCAGCGCGTAAGATCTCTCCCCGTCATGGACGTCGCCTCGCTTACGGCAAAGATCCGCGATATCAAGGACTTCCCAACCGAAGGCATCCTCTTCAAGGACATCACCACGCTCCTGAAGGACGGACCGGCATGGGCCTCGGTGATCGACCACCTGGCGGCGAGGTACCGGTCGGACAAGGTGGACGTGGTGGTGGGCGTCGAATCGCGAGGCTTCATCTTCGGCGGAGCCCTGGCTCAGCAGCTGGGCGCCGGCTTCGTGCCGGTGCGCAAGAAGGGCAAGCTTCCCGGCCCCGTCATCGAGGAGGAGTACGAGCTCGAGTATGGGCGGGACGTGCTGGCCATTCATCAAGATGCCATCGGCAGCGGGCAGCAGGTCCTCGCCGTGGACGACCTGCTCGCGACCGGCGGGACCATGGCGGCCACCCTTCGCCTCATCGAGCGGCTGGGCGGCACGGTCGTGGCCTGCGATTTCCTGATCGAGCTGGCATTTCTCAAGGGGCGCGAGCGGTTGAAGGGGTACCGCGTCGAGTCCCTCATCCGATACGACTGACCGGCGGCATCGTTTCCTGGAGTGCGGACGAGGCGATGCGGCTATGATGGGGGCACGGATCATGAACTGGCAAACGGCATTCGCGTGGGTGGTTGCACCGCTGACCGCCGGTATTCTGGCCGCAGGCATGGGCGCGCCTGCGACCGCCGACGAAGTGCGGCAGGGTCTCAACGCCCCCGTTATCTTGCAGATGCTTTCGAAGCCGGCCGAGAAGCCGGAGGCGGTGATGCGGGAGATGCTCCGCCCCGATGCGACGTCGGTTCGGCCTGTCCGCTCCGAGGGACAGGTGATGCCCGATGGATCGGTTCGCTATGGGGCGGAGGCCGCGGGGATGACCGTGGCCATCCGGAACCCGTGCCCCCCTGGTGATATCGAGCACGAGATGATGGCCCTGCGGTCGTTGCCGAGCCGCGGCCGCAAGTAGTCCCGCCGGCGCATCGCACCACAACCCGCAGGTCGTCCAAGGAGGTCGCTCGGGCATGGCCATCAAGCAGGTCGGTGTGATCGGATGCGGGCTCATGGGCTCCGGCATCGCGCAGGTGTCGGCGCAGGCAGGCTTTCCCACCGTGGTGATCGAAGCCAACCAGACACTTCTCGACAAGGGCCTGGGCGGAATACGCAAGAGCCTCGAGGGCCTGGTGGCCAAGGCGAAGGTAGACGAGCGCGCCAAGGAAGAGACGCTGGGTCACCTCAAGGGCTCGACGCAGCTCGACGACCTCAAGGACTGCGATCTCGTCATCGAGGCCATCACCGAGAACCAGGCGGTGAAGAACGAGACGTTCGCGAAGCTCGACGCCATCTGCCGGCCTCACGCGCTCCTCGCTTCCAACACCTCTTCGTGCAATGTCACCGCCATGGCCGCCGCCACCAAGCGGCCGGGGCAGGTGCTGGGACTTCACTTCTTCAATCCCGTGCCCCTCATGAAGCTGGTCGAGGTGGTGCGATCCATTCTGACCGATGACGCGTCCGTGAAGGCTGCGTATGAGTGGGTGCAGGCCGTGGGCAAGGTGCCTGTGCAGGCCAAGGACTCCACCGCCTTCATCGTCAACCGACTGCTCGTGCCCTATCTCCTCGATGCCATTCGCGTCTACGAAGGCGGGCTGGCCACCCTCGAGGACATCGACCAGGCCATGAAGCTGGGCTGCGGATATCCCATGGGACCCTTCACCCTCCTCGATCTGGTCGGGCTCGACACCACCATGTTCGTGGCCGAGGTGATGTTCGAGGAGTTCCGCGAGCCCCGCTACGCTCCGCCGCCGATCCTGAAGCGCATGGTCATGGCGGGCCGGCTCGGCAGAAAGAGCGGCCGCGGCTTCTACGACTACAGCGCGAAGTAACCACCCGAACGTGACCGCCGAAAACTCCCACCACGGTCAGCCGCCGGCACGGTGGTCGGCGGCGCCACGACCGACCAAACTCGACCGGACCGCGGTCAACACGATGGCCAGCTGCTCCCATGATTCACCTAACCGAACGACCACGGTCAGCCCCTAACCTGATCGGACCACGGTCAACATGCGAAAGCATGTTGAGGATCGAGGATAACTAACAAAGGAGCCAACGATGACAGGGCGTCACCGACCGAGGAACACCGATCGCAGGACCTTCCTCAAGAGCGCGGGAGCGGCGGCCGGCACGGCCGTGGTCGCGGGCTTCCCGGCTGCCCTGCGCGCGCACGCGCGCAGGCTCCGACCGTCAAGATCGGAACGCTGCACTGCGTGACCGGTCCCCTGGCCGAGCCCGGCCAGGCGTGCCGTCTCGGCGCCCAGATGGCGGCCGACGCCGTCAACGCGGCCGGAGGTATCAAGTCGCTGGGCGGAGCCAGGATCGAGCTGATCCTCGGCGACACCCAGACGAAGGCCGAGGTCGCGCGCGCCGAGGCCGAGCGCCTGATCAATGCGGGGGCGCAGATCCTCATGGGCACCTTCAACTCGGGCGACACGGCAGCCGTGGTCCCCGTGGCCCAGCAGCGCCGGGTGCCATTCCTCGTGGACATCTCCGCGGCCGATCCGATCACCGCCAACGTCGCCAAGTCGGTACGGGACGGGCAGCAGAAGGTCCAGTACGTCTACCGCAACTTCCCCACGGGCACGCTCTTCGGTCAGCGCGCGGTCCAGTACTTCACGGAGATCTTCAAGGAGGCAGGCGTCTCGCCCAAGCGCGTGGTGCTCATGCACGCCAACGACCTCTTCGGCCAGAACCAGGCTCGCGGCTTCCAGGCCGCGCACAAGGCGGCGAATCCGTCGTGGGAGATCGTCGAAGTCATCTCGTGGCCCGAGCCGCCGTCGGATCTCTCGACGGAGGTTTCGCGCGCCAAGGCCGCCAGGCCCGACGTCATTGCCCCCATCACCCGGCCGGCCAGCGCCCAGCTCCTCCTGCCGGAGATCGCCAAGCAGCGCCTCGACATCATGGGCATCGTAGGTCCGGGCAGTCCCGGCCTCTACGAGGCGGGACAGATCGCCGCGCTGAAGGAGAATCTCGAGTACGTGATGGCCAGCAATCCGTGGCCCAACTTCAAGAATCCCCGCACGCGGCAGGTCTCGGAGGAGTACGTCAAGCGTTCTGGCGGCAAGACATTCGACACCAACTCCGGCTACTCCTACGACGGGATCTTCGTCCTCGCCGATACCCTCGAGCGGGCCAAGTCCACGGATCCCGACATCGTGGTGGATGCGCTCAAGAAGACACGTTTCACGGGCGGCCTGATGGTCTACGGGGGACCGATCATGTTCAACGAGATCGGCGACAACCCCAACGCCATCCCGGCCATGATTCAGATCCTCGGCCAGAAGCCGGTCGTGGTCTGGCCCAAGGACGTCGCCGCCGAGAAGGTCGTCTTCCCTCGCCCCAAGCGTTGAGCGCAGACGGGCCCAGGCCGGAGCGACGGTAGGGTGGACCTGACGCTCGTCGGACAGGGCCTGCTCAGCGGCTTCCTCTTCGGCGGCGTGTACAGCCTGATGGCGGTCGGTCTCACCCTGATCTTCGGGGTGATGCGCGTCGTCAACTTCGCCCACGGCGACATGATGGTCTGGGGCATGTACCTCGCCTGGCTGCTCTCGGCCCGGGCCGGCATCGATCCCTATGTGGGCTTCCTCGTCTGCGCGGTGGCTCTGTTTCTCTTCGGCCTCATGATCCAGCGAGGCCTCGTCGAGCGCATCGTGGAGGCTCCCCACGAGATGCAGATCCTCCTCATGCTCGGCGTCGCCCTCGTCCTGGAGAATGCCGCGCTGGTCGCTTTCGGCCCCGATCCGGCGCGGGTGCGCTCGCCGCTGTCGCAGGCCACGGTGTGGATCGGCCCGATCTTCGTCGACGTGGCGCGTCTCGTGACCTTCGCTCTGGCCATGGCGCTCACGGCCGCCCTCTGGCTGTTCCTCGCGCGCACCGACCTCGGCCGGAGCATGCGCGCGGCCGCCGACAATCCGTATGGCGCGCGCGTCATCGGCACGGACGTGCGCAAGGTGTACGCGGCCGCGTTCGGAGTGGGGGCGGCCTGCGTGGGGGCGGCGGGGGCGCTCGTCTCGCCCGTCCTGCCCTTTCAGCCCACGAGCGGCCTCGGGCTGTCCGTCACCTCGTTCAACATCGTCATCATCGGAGGGATGGGAAGTCTTCCCGGAGCCTTCGTAGGCGGCATCCTCGTCTCGGTCGCCGAGTCGATGGGCGCCGTCTTCCTCTCGCCCTCGATGAAAGAGCTGGTGAGCTTCGGTCTCCTCATCGCCATCCTGCTCTTCCGCCCCGCCGGCCTCTTCGGCAGGATCGCGGGCTGACCCCGGCATGAGGCTCCTGATCCTGCTCGCGGTGGCGATCCTCGCGATCCTCCCGTGGGTGGCCGGCTCGTACCTCATCACGGTGATGATCTTCATCTTCTTCTATGCCTATCTCGGGCAGGCCTGGAACATCGTGGGCGGCTACGCCGGACAGCTCTCCGCCGGGCACGCGGCGTTCGTGGGCATCGGCGGCTACGCGGCTGCCCTCCTCTCCGTCCACGCCGGGCTCAGCCCCTGGATCGGCATGTGGATCGGCGGCGCGCTCGCCGCCGTCCTCGGGGCGGTCATCGGCTATCTCGGCTTCCGCTTCGGACTGCGCGGCTTCTACTTCGTCCTGCTCACGGTGGCCTTCGCCGAGATCTGCCGTGTGATCGCTCTGAATGTCGATGCGGTGGGAGGAGCTCTCGGCCTCTACATCACCTTCACGGGCAACCCGCGGCAGTTCCAGTTCCAGGACAACCGCGCCTACTACTACGTCGCCCTCGTCCTCATGCTGCTCGCCACCGCGGTGGTCCGGGCCGTCGAGCGCCACCGCTTCGGCGCGTACCTCACGGCCATCCGGCAGGACGAGAGCGCGTGCGAGGCCCTCGGCGTCGACACCCTCCGCGTGAAGATGCAGGCCATGGTCCTCTCGTCCTTCCTCACCGGCGTCGGCGGCACCTTCTACGCCTTCTACCTCTTCTCCCTCCAGCCGAACGCGGTCTTCGGGATCCCGCTCTCCGTCGAGATCATCATCCGGCCCATCGTGGGCGGGGCGGGCACCGTGATGGGCCCCATCCTGGGCTCCTTCATCCTGAGCCCCCTCGCCGAGGTCTCGCGCACCTACTTCGCCCAGGGCGGATGGAACGGTCTCCATCTCATCGTGTACGGCGTGCTCCTGATCGCGGTGGTGCTCTTCTTGCCCCAGGGCGCGTACCCGGCGCTTCTCCGCCTCGCCCGGCGGCGCCCGGCATGAGCCTTCTCGACGTCTCCGCCCTCACCAAGCGCTTCGGTGGTCTGCTCGCGGTGAGCGGGCTGGATCTCTCCCTGGCCAAGGGAGAGATGCTGGGACTGATCGGCCCCAATGGGGCGGGGAAGACCACGGTGTTCAACCTGCTCTCGGGATTCCTCAGCCCCGACGGAGGCGAGATACACTTCGGCGGGCGAAACGTGGTCGGGCTCAAGCCGCACGAGATCTGCCTCCTGGGCATGGCCAGAACCTTCCAGATCGTGCGCCCATTTCCGCAGCTCTCTGTGGTCGACAACGTGAAAGTCGCCGCCCTCGCACGCCATGCGGGGATGGTCCCGGCCCTCGCCTCCGCCCGCGCGGTGGTCGAGCGCGTAGGGCTGGGCGCCCGGGCGGAAGCGCGAGCGGGTGGGCTCACCTTGGCCGACCGCAAGCGGCTCGAGCTCGCGCGCGCCCTCGCCACCGAGCCATCGCTGCTCCTGCTCGACGAGGTCATGGCCGGGCTCAATGCCACCGAGATCGATGCCATGGTACGACTGGTCGCCGGCATCAACGCGGAAGGTATCTCCGTGCTCCTGATCGAGCACAATATGCGCGCGGTGATGTCGCTCTCCCATCGGATCGTCGTGCTCTCGTTCGGCGAGAAGATCTCGTCGGGCACGCCCCGCGAGGTCGCGGCCGACCGCCGCGTCGTCGAGGCCTACCTCGGAGAAGAGTATGTCCATCCTCCTCAAGCTTGAGGCGATAGAGGTCGGCTATGGCGACATGACCGCCGTGCACGAGGCCTCGCTCGAAGTGCGTGCAGGGGAGACGGTGGCCCTCATCGGTGGCAACGGGGCGGGGAAGACCACGATCTTGCGCGCGATCTCGGGGCTCCTGCCGCTCCGCAGCGGCCGCATCGAGTTCGCCGGCGAGCGCGTCGACGGTCTCACCTCGTCGCACGTCGTGGCTCGCGGCATCGCGCACGTGCCGGAGGGTCGCCAGCTCTTCCCGACCATGACCGTGAGGGAAAACCTCGACGTCGGCGCGCGCTCCCCCGAGGCGCGGCGCGGGCGGGCCGAGACGTCGGCGTGGGTGTTCGACCTCTTCCCGCGGCTCAGGGAGCGGCAGGGGCAGCTGGCGGGGACGCTATCCGGCGGCGAGCAGCAGATGTGCGCCATTGGCCGCGGACTCATGGCGAGACCCCGGCTGCTCATGCTGGACGAGCCGAGCCTGGGGCTCGCGCCGGTGGTGGTGCGGACGATCTTCGACGATCTCCAGCGCATCAATGTGGGCGGGCTCACCATTCTCCTCGTCGAGCAGAACGTCCTCCGCTCGTTGCAGCTCTGCCATCGTGGATACGTGCTCGAGAACGGCCGCATCACCCTCGAGGGAGGCCGCGACAGCCTGCTGGCCAGCCCCCACATCAAGCAGGCGTACCTGGGCCTCTAGGCGCCTGTTCGGGCGGCCGAGATCGTATCCGGACGCGACCGGCCGTTTCGCCCCCTTCTCATCCGTGCGCGCTGGGCTGTACAAAGTGTCGGGGAAGTTGCCCTCGAAGGGGGTTCTGCATATGCTGGTCGGGACCGGGTATGATCGACGCCCGGTCCCTTCATGCGTCCCTCGACACGGAGTCTGCTCTTCGGAGTTGCGCTGGGAGCGCTCGCCCTCTCCGCCATAGGCATCGGCGGAGCGGCGATCGCCCGGCGGCAACTCGCGATCTCGCGCGAGGCGGCCGCCGTGCGCACGCAGGAGGCGGTGACGGCCCTCCTCAGCGAGACGCACGCCGCACTGCGGCGTGAAGGGCGGCTGCTCGCGCGAGATCCCGCCCTCGTCGAAGGCGTCGCCAGAGCCGATTGGGCGGTGGTGGCCCGCGGGGTCTCTCCCCGGCTCGCCGATCTCACCCTCGAGCGGGCGGCGGATCTGGTGGTCCTCCTCGACGCCTCGGGCGCGGCGCTCCTCCAAGTGCCCGCGACGCCTCCCGCGCTCATTCCCAATCCCAGCGCCCTCAGCTCCGCACCGGCGGGGTTGACCGTCCTCAACGGCCACCCGTACGTGGTCGCCGCGGTGCCCGTGACGAGCCAGGGCGAGCCCAGCCAAGCAAGGCCACTGGGTTTCGTGGTCCTCGCGCGGCGTCTCGAAAGTATCGTGCCCCGCGTGCCCGGCGTCCCGGATCGGCCCGGCATGGTCTTCGTCGACCAGGGACGCCCGATTGTCTCGACTCTTCAGGCTCCGGCGACGGAATGGGCGAGGTCGATCGCCTCGGGCAGCCTGCGCCTCGAAGGCGGGCGCGACTTTCTCGTTCGGCCCGCGAGCGAGGTGACGGTAGCGGGGCCGGGACGGCTCTGGGTGGTCGTCGCCGATGGAAGCGAAGGGCGCCGGAAGGTGCTGAACGCCTCGCTGGTCGCCCTCGCCGTGTGCGCGCTCGGCAGCGCGGGGGCCGCCCTGCTGCTCAGCCGCGGGGGTGAGCCGGGGGGCCGGGACGGGCGGGGCTCCGCGGACGGGGCCGACGTGAATCCCGAGCTGACGCGGCGCAATCGCGAACTCGAGGCGCTCAATGCGGTCGCGCTCAGCATGGGCCGCTCGGCCGATGTGGTCGCCACCGCGGGCGAGATGCTGGATGTCGTCCGGTCGCTCGCGCAGATGGATGTGGGGGGCGTGCATCAGCTCGATCCCTCTGACCGCACGGTCACCCTCATCGCGCAGCGTGGTCTCACCCCGGAGTTCGCGGCGCAGATCCGCGTGAGGCCGGTGGCGGGCACCTTCGTGGGGGAGGCGGCCCGCACGGGACGGGTCATCGTCACGCAAATCGATCCGTCGTCCATCAGCGATCCCAACCTCACCCGGCTCCAGGCGGTCCGTGCTCACCGCACGCAGCTCGCGCTGCCCATACCCGTGAAGGGACGTACCTGGGGGGTCATGTCGTTGATCTCCCAGGAGCAGCGCGAATTCCTCCCTGAAGAGGTCAAGGTGCTCGAGGCGGTCGCCCACCAGATCGGCCAGGTGGTCGAGCGCTCCCTGCTCCTCGCCGAAATGCAGGAGCAGAGCCGACGGCTCGAGCTGCTCGCCCGCATCGCGAAGACCCTCACGGCCGCCCGCTCGCTCGAGGACGTGCTGAAGACGGTGGTGGACGTCGCGCAAGGCCTCGTGCCGGACGGGGCGGCGCGGCTGGCCATCGCCGAGGGAGAGCGGCTGCGCTTCTGTGCGGAAGCGGGCCTTCTCGACAGCGCGTCCTCGCAGCGCGTGGCCAGCGTCGCCTTGGGCGAGGGGATAACCGGCCGGACCGCGGTCAGCCGCGCACCCATGATCGTGGACGCAATCGAAGCGGAGCCCGGGGTGGTCGGCGTGCCGTGGATCAGGTCGGAGGGCTTCGTGTCGGTAGTGGCCGTTCCCCTCCTCCTCCGCGAGCGCCTGGTCGGCGTGCTGAACGTCTTCACGCGCACGCGCCACACCTTCGCTCCGGGAGACCTCGATCTCCTGCTCTCCTTCGGGAGCCACGCCGCCATCGCCATCGACAATGCCCAGCTCTTCGGCGAGGCGCAGCAGAACGCCGCGCACTACCGCGCCCTGTTCGAGGTCAGCGTGGCCCTCACCTCCTCGCTCGAGCTGGACGAGATCCTCGACTCCATCGTGGAGCGCTGCCAGATGCTCACCGGGGCGCGGGCGGCGGGAATCTTCCGCCCTGACCTGGAGTCGCCGGGTTACCTGACGTACGTACGGGCCTCCGGCGTGTCGAGCGACTTCCTGCACGGCCTGCGCGTCCGTCTCGGCGAGGGTACGGCCGGCCGCGCCATGCGGGAGCGCGCTCCCGTCTGGACGGCGGACATTCTCAGCGACCCCACCATGGAGCTGTCCCCGGAGACGCGCACTCTCGTGGAGCGCGAAGGGTACCGCGGCGTCCTCTCGGTGCCCATCTTCATCAAGGGAGAGCCGTATGGCGGACTGAGCGTCTACTGGTGGCAGCCGCATCCGGTCTCCAAGGCGGAGATCGAGGTGATGACGGCCCTGGGCGGCCAGGCGGCCATCGCCATCGACAATGCCCGCCTCTTCGCCGACGAGCGAAGCGGTCGCGCCTCCCTCACCGCGCTCCTGGAAGTCAACAAGAAGATCGGCCTGCTCGCCTCGACCGATACCCTGCTGACCAGCGTGGCCGAAGAAGCCATGCGGCTGCTCGACCTCGACAATGCGGGATTCCGCCTGCTCGAGGGCGACGAGCTGGTGGTGGCGGGCCTGGCCGGCTCCGCTCCCGCCACCATGCTGAAGCCACGCATCAAGGTGGGAGAGAGCCTGGCGGGACGCGTGGTGGCCGAAGGCGTGGCCATTGTCGGGCCGCTCGACACCCTCTTCGGAATGGCCCCCGAGCATCTCGCCGCCGACCGCACGCTCGGCTACACGCATTACATGGGGCTGCCCCTGCGCTTCGGCGAGCGCATCATCGGAGCCCTCACCTTTCGCGCGCGGCGGGCCTTCAGTCGCCGCGACCAGGACGTCGCGGAAGCCTTCGCCGGTCAGGCCGCCGTGGCCATCGAGCACGCCCGGCTCTACCGGGAGGCGTCGCAGCAGGCCGATCGCATGCGCGCGCTGGCCGAGATGGGGCGCACCCTCGTGTCCACCGTCGACGCCGGTCGCATCCTCGACATCGTGACCGCCCAGACGCGCGAGACGCTGGGCGTGGCCGCGGCCGGCGTGCACTTGCACGATCCGGACCTCGGCATGCTGCGCATCGCCCGTCATTCGGGAGCATCGGAGGTGTTTCCCGGACCTCCGCTCGTCGAGTTGGGTGAGGGAGTGTCCGGTCTCGCCTTCGTCGAGCGCCGGCCCGTGTGGACGCCCGACATCGTCAGCGACTCCCAGATCCGGCTGCGGCCGGACACCCGCGAGCGGGTGATGAGCTACGGGGAGCGCGCCGCCTTGGCCCTGCCCCTCATGCGCGACGAGCCGTTTGGCACGCTCGTCGTGTATCACGAGACCGGTCATCGCTTCACCCAGGCGGAGATCGAGTACCTGTCCACGGTGGCGAGCCAGCTCGTGGTGGCCCTCGACAATGCTCGCCTCTTCGAGGCGGCCGAGGTGCGCGAGCGCCGGCTGCGCTCACTCGCGCGCTTGAACCAGCTCGTCTCCTCCTCGCTCGACACGGACGAAGTGCTGGCGGGTATCGCGCGCGCCGCGGCGGCTCTCATGGGGGTGCCGGTGGTGTCGGTGTGGGTCGCCGATGCCGACACGGAGACCCTCCGCGTCCGGGCATTCTCGGACGAGGCCATCGGAGCGGCGTACCCCCTCCGCTCCATCAACTTCGGGCAGGGCGCCATGGGCTGGGTCGCGCGTGCGCGCGAGGCGCTGTCCGTGCCTGACATGCTCGGCGATTCGAGAGTCCTCGCGGAATCGTGGTGGCTGGAGCACGATCTCCGAAGCTTTCTCGGGGTGCCGATTCAGCTTCAGGACCAGCTGCTGGGCGTGCTCTCGCTGTGCGGCCGAGCGCCGTTCACGTTCGGGGCCGACGAGAAGGAGCTGCTGGAGAGCTTCGTGGCCCAGGCCGCCGTGGCCATTCGCAATGCCGGCCTCTATGCCCAGACCGCCCAGCGCCTCGAGCAGACGCGCGCCCTTCTCGGCGTGGCCGAGATCCTGAACACCACGCTCGAGCCTCGACGCATGCTGAAAGAGGTGGCCCAGCGGATTGCCCAGGTCTGCCGCGTGGACCGCTGCAGCCTCGAGCGCTGGGAGGGCGACCGGGTGATACCGCTCATGTCCCAGTTCGCCGACGGGCGCCGGCAGCCCGCGCTGTGGGCGGCCTTCGAGGCGATGGTGGACGATGTGCCGCGGCAGGTACCGATCCACGCCCAGGCCATCGAGACGCGCCGGCCGGTGATCGTCCCCGATGCCTCGGAAACCGATCTCATCCCCCGCGCCTGGATCGAGGCCTTCCATATCAAGTCCTACATGGTCGTGCCCCTCATCCGGCTGGACGAGGTCATCGGAGTGATGACGCTCGACTACACGGACCGCGTCACGCCGTTCGAGCCGTGGCAGCAGGATCTCGGCATGGCCATCGGCAACCAGGTGGCGCTGGCCCTCGAGAACCAGCGCCTCTACAGCCTCGTGCAGGAGCGCCTGCAGGAGGCGACCACCCTGCTCGCGGTGAGCGGAGCCCTGTCTGAGCCGGGAGGAGGGGGCGAAGCCCTGCGGCGGGTCGCGCGAGAGGTTGGCGGCGCCTTCCGGGCCGACATGGTGGGCGTCTATACACTGTCGCCCGACAAGCGGCTGCTCCTTCCCGCGGCGGGCTGGCACGTGCCCAAGGACCTGATTCGCGTCTTTCTCGATCATCCCCTGGAGCTCGAGCGCATGTCGGCGATCTGGCGGCTGTGGCAAGAAGGGCGCGCCGCGTGGTCCGCCGACGTGAAGAACGATCCCCGCATCGACGCAGAGCTCTTCGAAAGCGTGGGCGCCCACGCGGTCCTCTTCGCTCCCCTGCTGGCCCGCGGCGAGGCGGTGGGGGGCATCTTCCTCGTCTGGTCCGGGGCCGGACGCCAGTTCACCTCGCAGGAGACCCGCCTGATCGAGGGCGTGGCTACCCAGCTCGGCCTGTTCATGGACAACGCCAACCTGACGCGCCAGACCCGGCTTCGTCTCGAGGAGACGGAAGCCCTCCTCTCCGAGCTCTCGGTGCTCCACGATCTCTCGCGCACGGTGACCGGACAGCTGCGCCAGGAGGATGTGGTGGAGGCGATCCAGAAGCAGGTGGCGCGGCTCATCGATACCCGGCACATCTTCCTCGCCCTCGTCGACGAGGGCACCTCGGAGCTCGTGCCGATCCTGCGCATGCAAAACGGCATCCGGGATACCCAGCTGAACCGGACCTCGATCACGGGCCGGGTTGGACTGATGAGTATCGTCGCCGCGTCGGGCCGCACGATTCGCACGGACGACTATGCCGCCGAGTGCGCGAGGCAGGAGGTGGAGCCCGTCCGGGATGTCGACCCCTTGCCGAACTGGATCGGGGTGCCGATGCTCGTGGGCTCCCAGGTGGTCGGCGTGCTCGCCCTGCGCAGCGCAGAGAGGCCCTTCACGGCCGCCGACGAAAGAGTGCTCACCAACATCGCGGGACTGGCCGCCCTCGCCCTGCGCAGCGCGCGCCTCTTCCACGACCGCACGCGCGCCTACGAAGATCTGGCCCAGGCCCAGGACCAGCTCGTACGCAGCGAGAAGCTCCGCGCCCTCGGCGAGATGGCCTCGGGCGTGGCCCACGACTTCAACAACCTGCTCGCCGCCATCCTCGGCCGCGCCCAGCTCCTCCTGCACCGGGTGGCCGATCCGAAGTCGCGCCAGTGGCTGCAGATCATCGAGCGGTCGGCGGAGGACGGGGCGAAGACGGTCCGGCGGCTCCAGGAGTTCACGCGCATACGCCGGGACCTGCCGTCGGTGGCCCTGGACCTGAACCGCGTGGCGCGCGAGGCGCTCGAGCTGACGGAATCCTCGTGGCGGCTCGAGCCGCCACGGCGGGGAGTGAGCATCCAGGCCGTCACCGAGCTCGCCCCCGATCTGCCGAAGACCACCGGCGACCCCGCCGAGCTGCGGGAGGTGATGACGAACCTCATCCTGAACGCGGTGGACGCCATGCCGCATGGGGGGACCCTCACCTTGGCCACCGCGCGCCGCGGAGAGTCCATCGAGCTCCGGGTCTCCGACACGGGCGTGGGCATTCCCGAGGCCGTTCGCGGCAAGATCTTCGACCCGTTCTTCTCGACCAAGGGACCGAAGGGGACGGGACTCGGCCTCTCCATGACCTACGGCATCCTGTCACGCCACGGGGCGACCATCGCGGTGGAGAGCGAGGAAGGACGGGGCACGACCTTCACCATGCTCTTCCCGATCTGCGCCGTCTCGGAGGCGCCGGTTCCCCACGCGGAGGAGGTGCCGGAGGCGGCGCCTCTGCGCTGCATGGTCGTGGACGACGAGGAGAGCGTGGGCGACATGCTCGCCGACGTGCTCCGATCCGCGGGGCACAGCGTGGTGGTGGCGCGGAACGCCTACGAGGGCCTCAAGCACGTGCAGTCGGAGTCGCTCGACCTGGTCTTCACCGATCTCTCCATGCCCGGCATGACCGGCTGGGAGCTGGCGCGCGCCGTGCGCACCACCGCCCCCGGCCTGCCCGTGGTCCTCGTCAGCGGCTTCGCGGTCGAGGTGTCGGCGGAGGAGCTGGAGGCGAGCGGCGTGAGCATGGTTCTCGCCAAGCCCATCAACATCGGCGACGTGCTCGAAGCCGCCTCCACCATACGGCCGCGCGGCGAGCCCGAACGGATGCGCCCGTGACCAGTCCCATCATCACCGAGGCCATGCGGGCCCTCGTGGAGCGCCGGGACCTCTCCCGCATCGAGGCGGCAGGGGCGATGGAAGCGATCATGTCCGGCGCCGCCACCGACGCGCAGATCGCCGCCTTTCTCACCGCCCTCCGGATGAAGGGTGAGACCGTCGAGGAGCTGATCGGCTTCGCCCAGGTGATGCGTCAGAAGGTCGTCAAGGTCCGTACGCGCGGGAGCGAGCTCGTGGGGGCCACCGGCACCGACCGCGAAATGCTGATCGACACCGCGGGCACGGGCGGCGACGCCTCCGGCACCTTCAATGTGTCCACCGCGACGGCCTTTGTGGTGGCGGGGGCGGGGCTCAGGGTCGCCAAGCACGGCAACCGCTCGATGTCGTCGCTCTGTGGCTCGGCGGATGTGGTGGAGACGCTCGGCGTCAAGATCGAGCTGAGCCCGGCCAAGATCGCCCGTTGCGTGGAAGAGATCGGCATCGGGTTCCTCTACGCCCCCCTCCTGCATACCGCGATGAAGCACGTCATGACCGCGCGCCGCGAGATGGGGGTGCGCACCGTCTTCAATCTGCTCGGACCCCTCACCAATCCTGCGGGCGCCAACGCCCAGGTGATCGGCGTCTCCTCGGAATCGTTCACGGAGCCGCTGGCGCGGGTGCTCGCCGAGCTCGGCACCATCCGTGCCTTCGTCGTCCACGGGGCCGATGGGCTCGACGAGATCTCGAACACCGGGCCGAGCCGCATCTCCGAGGTGCGCGAGGGTACCGTGCGGAACTCCACGGTCCGGCCCGAGGACTTCGGCGTGGCCCGCGCCTCGATTCAGGATCTCCGAGGGGGCGATCGCGCCGAAAACGCCCTCATCATTTTACGGATCCTCTCCGGCGAGCCGGGGCCGCGCCGCGATATCGTGCTCATGAACGCCGCCGCGGCTCTCCTCGTGGGTGGGCTCGCGCGCGATCTCAAGGACGGCGTGGCGCTGGCCGCGCGGTCGATCGACTCGGGCGCCGCCTCGAAGAAGCTGGAGGGGCTGATCGCCCTTTCGGAGCGCTTCGCCACCGAATAGCGGGCCAGTGGGCTCCCATTGACCAGGGAGCGCGAAGCCGGTTACAATGCCCACGGTCGCTGTAACTGCCGATCGTTCCTGCTGGAATCCCGTCTCTGAGCTCGACAGCGGCGTTGAGCGGCCACCAGAGTTCTAGAACACCGAATGGGAGAACCGCCGGCGTGAGAGCTCGGATGCCCCGATATCATCAGATCGCGCAGGCCCTGCGCGATCGCATACGCTCCGGCGACATCGCGCCCGGCGCGCGCCTCGACAATCAACGACGCCTCGCCGAGGGCTTCGACGTCACCCTCATGACCCTCCGTCAGGCGCTCGAGGTGCTGGAGCGCGAAGGGCTCATCATGAGGCGGCACGGGCTCGGCACCTTCGTGGCGCTCCCGTCCGTCGACTACGACATTCTCAACTTCCGCGCTTTCGCCGGTGACCTGAGCGCCGTCGGCGAGGACGTCACGACGCGCTTCCTCCGCAGCCACTTCAGCCCCGCCGATCGCCTCGCCGCCCGCGAGCTCGGTCTCGAGCCCGGCGCCCGGGTCTTCGCGCTCGAGCGCCTCCGGCTGGTGGACGGGCGCCCCACGAGCTTCCAGGTTTCGCACCTCTCCGCCGCGCTCGGGGAGGAAGTCGCCAAGGCCGACCTCGCTGTCACGCCGCTGCGCCAGGTGTTGTCGTTCAAGCTCGGCATCGAGATCCGGGGCGCGCGCGAGACCGTCTCCGCCGAGACGCTGCCCGCCCGCGCCGCGCGCGAGCTCGGCTGCGCTCCCGGCGCTCCCTGCTTCCGCTCCGACCGCGTCTCGGTCGATGCCGAGGCGCGCCCCATCGTCTACGACCGGGTGTTCATCCCGGGGGATCGCTTCCGGATCACGCGCCAACTCCACTACGACAGGAGCGTTACGGCATGAAGATTCTCGTGATGATCAAGCAAGTGCCCGACACGGCGACCCAGATCAAGATCGGCGCGGATCCCAAGGCCATCGACACCGCCGGCATCACCTGGATCGTCTCTCCCTACGACGAGTTCGCGCTGGAAGAGGGGCTGCGGATCAAGGAGAAGCGCGGCCAGGGTGAGGTGGTCGCGGTGTCTCTCGGCCCCGATCGGGCGAAGGAGGCGCTGCGCTCCTGCCTGGCCATGGGCGCGGACCGCGCCATCCACCTCCTCGATCCGGCGTGGGAGCAGGCGGATACCCTGATGACAGCCCGCGCGCTGGCCGCGGTGATCAAGCAGGAGCAGCCCGCCCTCGCCCTCTTCGGACGCCAGGCCATCGACGACGACATGGGGGCGGTGGGCGCGGCCGTGGCCGAGCTGCTCGGGTGGCCGTGCGCCTCGTGGATCATGGAAGAGTCCGTCGACGAGGCGGGCAAGGCCATTCGCGTCGGTCGCCAGGTCGAGGGTGGGCTCGAGCTCTTCGATCTGCCGTTGCCGGCGGTGGTCTCGGCCCAGAAGGGGCTGAACGAGCCGCGCTACCCGACCCTCAAAGGCATCATGGGCGCCAAGAAGAAAGAGGTGAAGGACGTCAAGGCGGGTGACCTCGGTCTCTCCGCGGAGACGCCCGCCCTCTCGGTGGTGAAGCTCGAGATGCTCCCGCCGCGACCGCCGGGACGCATCATTCCCGGCGAGGTCGCCGATGCCGCCAGGGAGCTCGTGCGCGCCCTCCGCGAGGACGCCAAGGCCATCTAGCTCACGGATCACACCCAAGAACCTTCACACGGGAGAGGTCACATTCATGCCTGGCGCTTTTTGGTGCGTGGTCGAAGACGACCGGCAGGGCAATCCGAAGAAGGTGATGGCCGAAGTGCTGGGCGAGGCAGGACGGCTCGCATCGCAGACGGGCGCGCACCTCGAGGCGGTGTGGCTGACCGACAAGGCCACCGAGGCCGGCATCAAGCAGCTCGGAGAGTGGGGTGCCACGCGTCTCCTCCTCGCCGAGAATACCGCCTTCGCCCCCTATCGCGGGGAGGTCTGGGCGCCCGTGCTGGCCGAGCTCGTGCAGAAGGAATCGCCGCAGGCCATATTCGGCGCGGTGACGACGCGACAACGCGAGGTCATGGCTCGCCTGGCCGCGCGCCTGGGTGCGGGGATCTCCGCGGACTCGATGGCCCTGTCCCTCGAGGACGGCAAGCTGGTGGCCACGCGGCCAGTCTATGCGGGCAAGCTCCTGGCGAAGATGACGTGGGCCAAGACGCCCTGGCTCGCCACCCTCAGGCCGAACGTGTTCAAGCCCGCCGACCCCCAAGCGGGGGCCGCGGCAACGGTGGAGAAGCCGGCGGTGACGCTGCCCGGCGCCGCGATGAGTCTCGTGGAGCGCCGCGAGGAGTCGTCCACGGGTCTGCCCGAGCTGGCCGAAGCGGAGATCGTCGTTTCGGGCGGACGCGGGCTCAAGGGACCGGAGAACTTCGTCATCCTGGAATCGCTGGCCAAGGTGATCGGCGCTGCCGTGGGTGCCTCCCGGGCCGCGGTGGACGCCGGATGGCGGCCTCACCGCTTCCAGATCGGCCAGACGGGACGCACCATCTCGCCCAAGCTCTATCTCGGCTTCGGCATCTCGGGCGCCATCCAGCACCTGGCGGGCATGCGGACGTCCAAGGTGATCTGCGCCATCAACAAGGATCCCGAGGCCCCCATTTTCAAGATCGCCGACTACGGCATCGTGGGGGATCTCTTCGAGGTCGCGCCGCTACTGGAGAAGGAATTCAAGAAGCTCCTGGAGAAATAGGGCGAGGCCGCACGGCGTTCGTGAAGGCTCATCGGGGACGAGAGCAATGCAGGTCGACTTGACAGACGAGCAGCGCATGATCCAGCAGGTGGCGCGAGACTTCGCGGAGAAGGAAGTTCGTCCGATCGCCGAGGCCATCGACCGGGAGGCACGCTTCCCGCTCGCCACCGTGCGCCGCATGGGCGAGCTCGGCCTCATGGGCATCGCGGTGCCCGAGGCCTGGGAGGGCAGCGGGGGCGATACCGTGGCCTACGCGGTGGCCCTCGAGGAGGTCTCGCGCGGCTGCGCGTCGCACGGGGCCATCATGTCCGTGAACAATTCCCTCTACTGCGAGCCCGTGGCGAGGTTCGGCGCCGACGAGCAGAAGCGACGCTTCCTCTCGCCCTTCGCCGCGGGAAAGAAGCTCGGCTGCTTCTCCCTCACCGAGCCCGAGGCGGGCTCCGACGCCACCAACCAGAGCACGCTGGCCCGCCGCGACGGCGGCGCCTACGTGCTCGAGGGGCGAAAGATCTTCGTGACCAATGGGCGGGAGGCCGACGCGGTGCTCGTCTTCGCCCAGACCGACCGCGCCAAGGCGCACCATGGAATCAGCGCCTTCCTCGTCGACAAGGGGACGCCGGGGCTCACGGTGGTGAAGACGGAGGAGAAGCTCGGCATCCGTGCCTCCGACACGGCCGAGCTCCTCTTCGAAGGCTGCCGCGTTCCGCTCGACCAGCGGCTGGGCGACGAGGGGCAGGGGTTCAAGATCGCCATGACCACCCTCGACGGCGGCCGTATCGGCATCGCCGCCCAGGCGGTCGGCATCGCGGTGGCGGCCTACGAGGCCGCCCTCACCTATGCCCGGGAGCGGAAGAGCTTTGGCGTGCCCATCGGCCAGCACCAGATGGTCCAGTGGATGCTGGCCGACATGGCCACGGGCATCGAGGCCGCGCGCCTCCTCACGCTGCGCGCCGCCTCGCTCAAGGACCGAGGGGAGGCCTACGGACCCCAGGCCGCCATGGCCAAGCTCTTCGCCTCGGAGATGGCGATGCGGGTGGCCACCGATGCCGTCCAGATCCACGGTGGCTACGGCTTCATCAAGGAATACCAGGTCGAGCGGCACTTCCGCGACGCCAAGATCACCCAGATCTACGAGGGCACGTCGCAGATACAGAAGCTCGTGATCGCGCGGCATCTGCTGGCCGCCACTACGTAGGGGGAGACATGGCCGAAGGCAAGGAGCGCTGGGAGAAGGACATCTACGAGCCAGGGGTCCGCCGCTCGCCCGAGCGCGACGTTCCCTACGAGTCGCTCTCCGGCATACCGATCGAGCCGCTCTACACGCCGGAGGACCTGTCGGGCTGGCGCTACGAGGACAAGCTCGGCTATCCCGGCGAGTTCCCCTATACGCGCGGCCCGTACCCGTCCATGTATCGCGGCAAGCTCTGGACCATGCGCATGTTCGCGGGATTCGGCCGGCCCGAGGACACCAACGAGCGCTTCAAGTACCTCCTCGCGCAGGGGCAGACCGGCCTCAGCACCGCCTTCGATATGCCCGCCCTCATGGGCTACGACGCCGATCACCCGCGGGCCCGGGGCGAGGTGGGCAAGGAAGGGGTGTCGGTCTCGACCCTGGCGGATTTCGAGACCCTGTTCCGCGACATCCCACTCGACCGGGTCACCACCTCCATGACCATCAACTGCACGGCATCGGTGGCGCTCGCCATGTACCTCGCGCTCGCCGACAAGCAGGGCGTGGGCTGGGACAAGGTCGGGGGCACGATGCAGAACGACATGCTCAAGGAGTTCATCGCGCAGAAGGAGTGGATCTCGCCGCCCGAATCGGCGGTGCGCATCGTGGTGGACACCATCGAGTTCTGCTCCCAGCACGTGCCGAAGTTCAATCCCGTCTCCATCTCGGGCTATCACATTCGCGAAGCGGGGTCGACGGCCGTGCAGGAGCTGGCCTTCACCCTCGCCGACGGCTTCGGCTATGTACAGGCCTGCACGGAGCGCGGGCTCGACGTGGACAGCTTCGCCCCCCGCCTGTCCTTCTTCTTCGACATCCACAACGACTTCTTCGAGGAGATCGCCAAGCTGCGCGCGGCCCGGCGGATCTGGGCCACGGTGATGCGGGACCGGTTCGGCGCCCGGAAGGCGGAGTCCATGCGCCTGCGCACGCACACGCAGACGGCCGGGGTGTCGGCCACCGCGCAGCAGCCCCTCAACAACATCGCGCGCGTGGCCATCCAGGCGCTGGCCGCGGTGCTCGGCGGCGCGCAGTCCCTGCACACCAACTCTTTCGACGAGGTGCTGGCCCTCCCCACCGAGGACGCGGTGACCGTGGCCCTCCGCACCCAGCAGATCATCGCCGAGGAGACGGGGGCGCCCCTCACCATCGATCCCCTCGGCGGGGCGTATTTCCTCGAGCGGTTGACGGACCAGATGGAAGAGCGGGCCATGGCCTATATCAAGACCATCGACGAATTGGGCGGCATCATCCGCGCCATCGACACGGGCTACCCGCAGAAGGAGATTGCCGACGCCGCCTACCGCTACCAGCTGCTCGACGACCGCGGGGGCAAGGTCGTGGTCGGCGTGAACAAGTACACGATGGCTGAGGAGCGGCCCATGGAATACCTCCGCCTCGACGAGGCGGTGGAGGGAGAGCAGGTCGAGCGCGTGGGGCGGCTCAAGGCCTCGCGCGACATGGCCAAGGTGGAGAGGCGCCTCAAGCAGTTGGCCGACGCGTGTCGCGGCGGCCACAACGTGATGCCCGTGCTGGTGGATGCCGTCAAGGACTACGTCTCGCTGGGCGAGGTCTCCGACGTCTACCGGCAGGTCTTCGGCCTCTACCGGGAACCGATCATCTTCTAGCAAGGAGCGGCGCCATGACCGATGCCATCAGGGTGGTGAAAGCAGCGACGCACAAGGCAAAGCCCAAAGACGCCGAGCTGACGTTCGGCACGGTCTTCACCGACCACATGTTCGTGGCCGATTTCCAGGAGGAGAAGGGCTGGTACGACCCGCGGGTCGAGCCCTACGCCCCCATTCCCCTCGATCCGGCGGCGGCGGTCCTCCACTACGCCCAGGCCATTTTCGACGGTCTCAAGGCTTTCCGTGGCGTCGACGGGAAGGTCCGGCTGTTCCGGCCGCAGAAGCACGTGGAGCGCATGAACAACTCGGCGGCCCGGATGTGCATCCCTCTGCTCGATCCCGAGCTGGCCCTGCGCTCGCTCGTGACCCTCGTCGGCATGGAGCGCGACTGGGTGCCCAAGGCCCTCGGCACCTCGCTCTATGTCCGGCCGACCATCATCGCCAACGAGGCGTTCCTGGGCGTGCGGCCCGCCAAGTCGTACATCTACTTCGTCATCCTCTCCCCGGTGGGCGCCTACTATCCCGAGGGCATGGCGCCCGTGAAGATCCGCGTGGAGGAGCGCTACGTTCGTGCCGTCGACGGCGGGCTGGGCGGGGCCAAGACGGGCGCCAACTACGCGGCGAGCCTGATGGCGGGCGAAGAAGCGAAGCACGAGGGCTTCACCCAGGTGCTGTGGCTGGACGGCGTCCATCGCAAGTACATCGACGAGGTGGGGACCATGAATATCATGGTCAAGATCGCGGGCGAGGTGATCACGCCGCCGCTCGGGGGGACGATACTGCCGGGGGTGACCCGCGATTCCGTGCTGACCCTCCTCAAGGACTGGGGCGTCAAGGCCAGCGAGCGCCAGCTGTCCATCGACGAGGTGGTGGCGGCGCACCGGGCGGGCACCCTCGAGGAAGTCTTCGGCACGGGCACCGCGGCGGTCATCTCGCCGGTGGGCGAGCTCGCCTACAAGGGCCAGCGCATGGCGATCAACGGTGGCCGGACGGCGCCGTTGACCCAGAAGCTCTACGACGCCATCGTGGGCATCCAGTACGCGAAGAACCCGGATCCCCACCACTGGACGGTGGAGGTCTAGGTGTCCGACTGCGTCTTCTGCAAGATCCGCGACGGGCAAATCCCCTCGGCGAAGATCTACGAGGATGCGAAGACGCTGGCGTTCATGGACATCAATCCGCTCACCCGGGGCCACTGTCTGGTGGCCACCAAGGCGCACGCGGCCACCATCTACGACGCCGAGGTGGAAGACCTCAAGGCGGTCATGGCCACGGCGAAGAAGGTGGCGGGCGCGATTCGGAAGGCGCTCAATCCCGACGGCCTCAATCTCCTCCAGGCCAATGGCGCGGCGGCGTTTCAGTCGGTGGGGCATTTCCACCTGCACCTGATTCCCCGCTGGACGGGCGACGGCAAGGGCTTCGATTGGAAGGTCGTGCCGGGCAATCGGGAGGAGATCATGAGCGTGGCGGACCGAATCCGGACGATCTTCGGCTAGCGAGGGGCGACATGGCCGAGCGGAGGGTCCGAGTGGTGGTGGCCAAGCCGGGGCTCGACGGGCACGATCGGGGGGCCAAGATCGTGGCGCGTGCGCTCCGGGACGCGGGCTTCGAGGTCATCTACACGGGGCTGCACCAGACCCCGGAGCAGATCGTGGCCACCGCCGTGCAGGAGGATGCCGATGCCGTCGGGCTCAGCGTGCTCTCGGGGGCTCACAACTACCTGTTCAAGCGCGTGCTGGAGCTGCTCAAGGAAAAGGGCGCGGAAGACATCGCGGTCTTCGGCGGGGGCATCATTCCCGCGGAGGACATCCGGACCCTCAAGGCCATGGGCGTGAAGGAGCTCTTCACCCCGGGCACGTCGACCCAGGACATCGTGCGATTCGTTCGGGACAATATCCGCGCCGCCGTGTGATCCCCCATGCACTTCGAGCTGACACGCGAACAGGAAGCGGTGCGGGCCATGGCCCGGGACTGGGCCCTCGCCGAGGTCACCCCCGTCATCCACCGCTACGACGAGGCGCAGGAGTTCCCGCGCGAGCTTCTGGCCAGCCTCGGCCAGACGGGACTCTTGGGCGCCCTCGTGCCTGAGGAGTACGGCGGGGCGGCCCTCGACTACGTGTCCTATGCCTTGGCCGTCGAGGAGCTCAACCGCGCGGACGCCTCGGTGGGCATCACGATGTGGGCCCACAACTCGCTCTGCACCAATCACATCACTCTCTTCGGCTCGAGAGAGCAGAAGGCCGCCTATCTGCCCCGCCTCGCCCGCGGCGAGTGGCTGGGGGCGTGGGGGTTGACCGAGCCCGGCTCGGGCTCGGACGCGGCCGCCATGAAGACGCGTGCCGTCGCCGAGGGCGGGCGCTTCCTCCTCAACGGGAGCAAGGCATTCATCACCAACGCCGGCGTGGCCGAGGTGACCGTGGTCATGGCCGTCACCGATCCCACTCGCGGCCACAAGGGCATCTCCGCCTTCGTGCTCGAGAAGGGGATGCCCGGCTTCAGCGTGGGACGCCCCTACCGGAAGCTGGGGCTTCACGCCTCGAATACCGCGGAGCTCATCTTCGACAACGTGGTCGTGCCCGCCGGCCAGCTCCTCGGCGATCTGGGCATGGGCTTCGTGAACACCATGCAAGTGCTCGAAGGCGGCCGCATCGCCATGGCCGCCATGGCGGTGGGCATCGCCCAGGCGGCCCTCGACACCGCGCTCGTCTACATGAAGGAGCGCCGCGCCTTCGGCAAGACCCTCGCCGAGTTCAACGGACTGCAGGGTATAATTGCCGACATGGGCACGGAGATCGAGGCCGCCCGTCTGCTCACGCTCAGAGCCGCCGCCCTCAAGGATGCGGGCCGGCCCGCCAAGACCGCGGCGTCCATGGCCAAGGTCTTCGCGTCCGAGGTGGCCATGAAGGCGGCCACGAAGTCGCTGCAGATCCACGGGGGCGCCGGCTACATCACCGAGTTTCCCATCGAGCGGATATTCCGCGATGCCAAGCTCACCGAGATCGGCGAGGGCACCTCCGAGATCCAGCGCATGGTCATCGCCCGCGACATCCTCGGCTTCAGGTAAGACGCGACAGGGCCGGAACGGGCGAATGGAGCCGAGTGTCCTCTACGAGGTCAAGGACGGGGTGGCCACCATCACCCTGAACCGCCCCGAGGTTCTCAACGCCCTCCACCGCGAACTGGCCGCGCGGCTTGCCGATCACGCGGAGGCGGCGGCCAAGGATCCCGACGTCTGGGTGGTCGTGGTGCGGGGCAAGGGGCGCGCCTTCTGCTCGGGCATGGATCGCACGGCGCTCTCGGCGGGGCAGATCGGGGAGGCCTTCTACCGCCACTGGATCCGCGGCCTCAATTGCCTCGAGGACATGGACAAGCTCGTGCTCGGCGTCCTCCACGGCTACTCGATCGGCGGCGGCCTGCAGCTCGCGGTGGCTTGCGACCTGCGCCTGGCCACCGACGATGCCGTCCTCGGCCTGGGCGCCACCCGCCACGGTCTGATTCCCGACGGGTCTATCATGCGCCTCGCCCGCATCATCGGCCTCGGGCGCGCGAAGGAGCTGACGCTCCTCAACGATCACATCGGGCCGGAGACGGCGCTGGCCATGGGGCTCGTGAACTGGGTCGTGCCCTCGGGGCAGGTCGAGGCCAAGCTCGCGGAGATCGTCGAGAAGGCCTTCCACGCCTCCCGCACGGCCACCGGGCACGCGAAGCGGCTGCTGCACGCCTCGTTTCACACCGACCCGCGCGACATGATCGAGGAGATCATGCAGGCCCTGCAGGACTGCATGACATCGTGGGAGATCGAGGCCGCCAACCGCTCGTGGGACGCCGCGAAGAAAGACGTCCGCTTCTACCCGCCGCCCAGCTAGCCCCCGGCCGTCTCGAGTGCCTGCTCGATCAGGGCGGGCGAAGGCTTCCGGGTGCCCGCGTCGATCTCGCGCACGATGCCGACCACGGCCGAGGAGACGGGCGTGGGCACTCCCAACTCGAGGCCCTGCGCCACCACGTGGCCGTTCATCTGCTCGATCTCCGTGCGCCGGCCCTTGGCCACGTCCTGCGCCATCGAGGCGCGCCAGTTCCGCCCCGAGGTCGCCTTGGGCACGAGCATGGCGTCGAGCTCGCCATAGACGGCCGTGTCGTCGGCGGCGGCCCACGTCTTGGCTTCCGCGCCATTGAACTTGGGGATGGAGTAGCCGGCGGCCAGGCCCACCCGGGCCGATTCGGCGGCGAGGCGTATGGTGATCTCGCGCCCCCGCGCCTGGGCGGCGATCTCCAAGCTGCCGAGGCCGGTCATGGCCTGGACGGGATTGCCCATGGCGTTCGCGCAGAGCTTGCACCAGCGCTCGCCCCAGAGATTGTCCGTCACCTTGGCGCCGTCGACCACCGCCAGCATCTTGGCGAGGGCCTCCACGCGCGGCGTGATCTTGCCGTCGTGCTCGCCCGCGCGGAAGACGTCGTGACCGGAGCCGCTGCCCTTCTCCGCGCCGCGCTCGACGCGCCCGGGCTCCCAGAGCGCGACGGCGATCTTGGACATGACGAGCCCGACCGAGCGCTCGGGTCCGGCGATGGCCGCCACTCCCGGATCGTTCCAGCAGTTCTGGGCCGAGACGACGTAGCCGGCGGGGCCGAGGCGAGGCAGGGCCATGTGGGTGGCCCACGCCGTGTCATAGGCCTTCATGGCCACGAAGGCCACCTCGAAGTCGGGAGCGAGCCGCTGCGCTTCGTGCACATGAAGCGCGGTGGCCCTCGCTTCGAAGGGCTCGTGGGGGCCGGTGACGCTGATGCCCCGCGCGCGTATCGCCTCGACCTGCTCGGGCCAGGGATCCACGAGGGTGACGTCGTGGCCGGAGCGGGAGAGGAACGCGCCCAGGTAGCTGCCGATCGCGCCTGCGCCGATGAAGAGGATTCGTGGGCTCATGGCCGGCATCATACTCGCTTGCGCCGCCTCTCTGCCATGGCTATCATCGGCCGACCATGGCGACCGATCTCATCCTGGAGACCGAGGGCCTGACCAAGGAATTTCGCGGTTTCGTGGCCGTCAAGGACGTGAGACTCAAGGTGCGGCGGGGAAGCATCCACGCGCTCATCGGCCCCAACGGGGCGGGGAAGACCACCTGTTTCAATCTCCTGACCCACTTCCTCGTCCCCACGCGAGGGCGGATCCGCTTCAACGGGCGGGACATCACGGGATCGCGCCCCGCCGACATCGCGCGCAAGGGGCTCGTTCGCTCGTTTCAGATCTCCGCGGTGTTCCCCCATCTCACCGTGCTCGAGAATGTTCGCATCGCGCTGCAGCGCGGGCGGGGCGGCTCGTTCGACTTCTGGCGCTCGGAGCGCGCGCTGGACGGCCTCAACGGCCGAGCCCTCGAGCTGCTCGAGGCGGTGGGACTCGGCGCCTTCGCCGGCACGCAGGCCGTCGAGCTGCCGTACGGGCGCAAGCGCGCGCTCGAGATCGCCACCACGCTGGCCCTCGACCCCGAGATGATGCTGCTCGACGAGCCGACCGCGGGCATGGGCCATGAGGACGTCGACCGCATTTCCGCCCTCATCCGTCAGGCCGCGGTTCACCGCACCGTGCTCATGGTCGAGCACAACCTGAGCGTGGTGGCCAACCTCTCGGACACCATCACCGTCCTCGCCCGCGGAGAGATCCTCGCCGAGGGGGACTACGCCGCCGTCTCGCGAAACGCCGAGGTCATCCAGGCCTACATGGGCCAGGGTGTCGGCTAGAGCGCGCGATGGCCGACGGCGCGCTGCTCGAGGTGCGGGGCCTTCACGCCTGGTACGGCGAGTCCCATGTTCTCCACGGCGTCGACTTCGAGGTGAGACGCGGGGAGGTCGTGACGCTCCTCGGCCGCAACGGGGCGGGCAAGACCACCACCCTCAAGTCCGTCATGGGCATGGTGCCCCGGCGCTCGGGCTCGATCCGCTACGAGGGGAGCGAGCTCACCGTCCTGCCCTCCAACCGGATCGCGCGGCTGGGCATCGCCATCTGCCCCGAAGAGCGCGGCATCTTCGCCAGCCTGAACGTGGAGGAGAACCTCCTGCTTCCTCCCGTGGTGCGCGAAGGCGGGCTCGGCGTCGACTCGATCTTCGGGCTCTTCCCGAATCTCCAGGAGCGCCTGCGCAGCCAGGGGACCAAGCTCTCGGGAGGCGAGCAGCAGATGCTCGCCATCGCCCGCATCCTGCGCACCGGGGCACGCTTCCTCCTGCTGGACGAGCCGACGGAGGGGCTCGCGCCCGTCATCGTCCAGCAGATCGGCGCGACCATCCGGCGCCTCAAGGCGGAGGGATTCACCATCCTCCTCGTGGAGCAGAACTTCCGCTTCGCGGCCACTGTGGCCGACCGGCACTATGTGATGGAGCGCGGGCGGGTGGTGGACATGATCGCGAACGCGGCCCTCGACTCGAGCATGGACAAGCTCCATGAATACCTTGGGGTATAATCCGTTGCCGCATCGTCCGAGCTCACGACGGTTCCCGCACGATCCACACAACGACAAAGGAGCCCGTATCATGGTGAAGCGCATGGCCATCGCGCTGGCGACGGTGCTGGCCTTCGGGCCCGCCGCCGCCCTCGCCCAGGTGTCCGACGGAGTGATCAAGATCGGGGTACTCAACGACCAGTCCAGCCTCTACGCCGACCTCGCGGGACAGGGCTCGGTGGTGGCGGCCCGCATGGCCGTGGAGGACTTCGGCGCCGAGAAGAAGGGCATGAAGGTCGAGATTGTCTCCGCCGACCATCAGAACAAGGCCGACGTAGGCTCGGCCATCGCCCGGCAGTGGTACGACGTGGACAAGGTGGACATGATCGTGGACGTACCCAATTCGGGAGTGGCCCTCGCCGTGAACCAGATCACGCGCGACAAGGGCAAGGCCCTCCTCGTCTCGGGCGCGGCCACCGCCGATCTCACGGGGAAGGCCTGCTCGCCCAATACCATCCACTGGACCTACGACACGTGGGCGCTCGCCAACGGCACCGGCAACGCCATCGTCAAGACGGGCGGCGACACGTGGTTCTTCATCACCGCCGACTACGCGTTCGGCCACGCCCTCGAGCGCGACGTCGAGGCGGTGGTGATCAAGAACGGGGGCAAGGTTCTCGGCAAGGTGCGCCACCCCCTCAACACCGCCGACTTCTCGTCCTTCCTGCTCCAGGCCCAGGCCTCCAAGGCCAAGATCGTCGGGCTGGCGAATGCGGGCGGCGACACCACGAACTCCATCAAGCAGGCAGCGGAATTCGGCATCGTCAAGGGCGGGCAGAGCCTCGCCGGCCTGCTCGTCTTCATCACCGACGTGCATGGGCTCGGGCTTCCCACCGCGCAAGGCCTGATCTTCACCGAGACCTTCTACTGGGACCTGAACGACAAGACGCGCGCCTTCGCCAAGCGCTTCGCCGAGCGCGACAAGGGTATACACCCGACCATGATTCACGCGGGCGTCTACTCCGCGGTGACGCACTACCTCAAGGCGGTCGAGGCGCTCAAGAGCGACGACGGCACCAAGGTCGTCGCCAAGATGAAGGAGATGCCCACCGACGATCCGCTGTTCGGCAAGGGCACCGTCCGGGTCGACGGGCGGAAGATCCACCCCGCCTATCTCGTGGAAGTGAAGAAGCCGGCGGAGTCGAAGGCGCCCTGGGACTACTACAAGATCCGCGCGACCATCCCCGCCGAGCAGGCCTTCCGGCCTCTCGATCAGGGGGAGTGCCCGCTGGTGAAGAAGTAGCATGAAGGCCGGGCGGAGGGTGGGCACACGCCTGCTCTCCGCCCAGGCACGCCGTCCCCGCGGATGACCACCGTCTTCGGCATTCCGACCCAGGCGCTGTTCGGCCAGCTCCTGATCGGGCTCATCAATGGGTCGTTCTACGCCATGTTGAGCCTGGGCCTGTCCGTCATCTTCGGCCTGCTCAACATCATCAACTTCGCCCACGGCGCCCAGTACATGATGGGCGCCTTCGTCGCCTACTTCCTTCTCCAGTGGGTGGGACTCGGCTACTGGTGGGCCCTCCTCGTGGCGCCGCTCGTGGTGGGGGTGGTCGGCGTGGTGCTGGAGCGCACCATGCTCAAGCGCCTGTACGCGCTCGATCATCTCTACGGCCTGCTCCTGACGTTCGGGCTCGCCCTCGTCATCCAGGGCTTGTTCCGCAACGAGTTCGGCTCCTCGGGCCTGCCGTATCAGATCCCCCCCGAGCTCACGGGCGGCCGCAACCTCGGCTTCATGGTCCTCCCCAACTACCGGGCGTGGGTGGTGATCTTCTCGCTCGGCACCTGTCTCGGGACGTGGTACGTGATCGAGCGAACCAGGCTCGGCGCCTACCTGCGCGCGGCCACCGAGAATCCGTCGCTGGTCCAGGCCTTCGGCGTCAACGTGCCGCGCATGATCACCCTGACCTACGGCTTCGGCGTCGCCCTCGCCGCCCTCGCCGGCGTCCTCGCCGCGCCCATCTACCAGGTCAATCCGCTCATGGGCGCCGATCTCATCATCGTGGTCTTCGCCGTGGTGGTGATCGGCGGCATGGGCTCCATCCTGGGTTCCATCGTGACCGGCTTCGCCCTCGGCATCGTCGAGGGGCTGACCAAGGTCTTCTACCCCGAGGCCTCCAACACCGTGATCTTCGTGATCATGGCCCTCGTGCTCCTCGTCAGGCCCACGGGCCTCTTCGGACGGGAGAAGTAGGGTGACCACCGCGCGCGAGGCGGCGCCGGCCGCGGCGGGAGAGGCGCTCGCCGCTCCGGGGCGGCATCAGGTGACGGCCTTCGCCCTCATGGTCGCCTTGCTCGTCGCGGCGCCCTACTTCATCTATCCGCTCTTCCTCATGAAGGCACTGTGCTTCGCCCTCTTCGCCTGCGCGTTCAACCTGCTCATCGGCTATGTGGGGCTACTCTCCTTCGGCCACGCGGTGTTCCTGGGCTCGGCGGGCTATACCTCGGCGTACGCGGCGAAGACGTGGGGCTGGCCGCCCGAGCTCGCGATTCTCATGGGGACGGCGGTGGCGGGCGCCCTCGGCATGGTGATCGGCGCGCTGGCCATTCGCAGCAAGGGCATCTACTTCGCCAACATCACGCTCGCCCTGGCCCAAATGGTCTACTTCTTCTGTGTGCAGGCGAAATTCACGGGCGGCGAGGACGGCATCCAGTCCGTCCCCCGCGGATTTTTCCTTGGCCTGTTCGATCTGCGGAACATCATGGGCATGTACTTCGTGGTCCTCGCCATCTTCCTTGCCGGCTTCCTCCTCTTGTATCGCACCATCCACTCGCCCTTCGGGCAGGTGCTCAAGGCCATCCGCGAGCACGAGCCGCGCGCGACCTCACTCGGCTATTCCGCCGAGCGCTACAAGCTCGTGGCCTTCGTGCTCTCGGCGACGCTGTCTGGCCTGGCGGGGGGGACCAAGGCCATCGTCTTCCAGCTCGCATCGCTCACGGACGTGCACTGGACCATGTCGGGTGAGGTCGTGCTGATGACGCTCCTGGGAGGCCTCGGCACCGTGTTCGGTCCCGTCGTCGGTGCCTTCATCGTGATCTCTCTCGAGAACTACCTCGCCCAGCTCGGCGCCTGGGTCACCGTGGTCCAGGGCGCCATCTTCGTGATCTGCGTCCTGACCTTCAGACGCGGCGTCGTCGGCGAAATCGCCCGCCTTATCAACAAGCCCCTCTAGAAACACCCCGGCGGTCATTCCCTCATTGGCGGCGGGCGGCCAAAACCGGGACGGGTGGCATCGGGGCGGGGGGCTGCGCGGCCTGCTTCGTTCCGCCCTTGACGAGTGCGCGCAGCCCGCAGGGCTGCGATTCACGATGGCTAGGGTGGCGAAGCTGGCCGCGCAGCCCCCCGCCCCGATGACAGGACCCGGCCCGTCTCGCGTATTCGCCATCGTGCACCGCCACTAAAGTCCGACGATGGACGCGCGGCAGCCCTGTTCAAAGTCGCTGTGGATCTTTTGATATCGCGCCTTTATCTCGCCAACCTTACGGTCCCAGTCGAGGTCGGCCTCCCGCCGTCGCTCCGCGCGACAGGCTTCCCGCTGCGCGCCTGCCGGGCAGCGGGCAAGGGCCTTGTCGAGCTCGTCGCGATGAATGTCCTCCACCTGCTCGATTTCGGAGAGCAGGGCGTAGTCGATGAGCGCCCGTGCACGCGCCGGCCTGGCGCAATCGAGGTCGAGCTGCGCCGAGGTGGCCATCAGCGCCAGAAGGAGTGCGATCCCGACCGACATGGTGTCAGCTATCTTATCAAAGGGGAGTTGTAAACCCTTGTCACAGCAAGCCAATGCTTGACAGCCCTCCTTCCCCTCGGCTAGAATCCCGAAACTTCAGCGCTCCGTAACGCGCAGCGCCAATCCAGGACTTCCGTTCGGTGGCTGAGACCGATTCACTTGGGACGAGGTATGGGGACGCTCTCCAATAACGTGGGCGTGAAGATCGGAGCGGATCGGCAGGTGACTCGCGCAGCGAAGCGCGATCGCCGTGGCGAGACGTTCGTTGAGGCGGCCCCGAGCCCCTGAAGATGCCCGCGATCCAGCCGGAGACCGCTGACACCCTTCCCAAGCTCCTGCTGGCCCAGGCTGCGCGATGGGGAGCACGTCGTGTAGCGATCCGCGAGAAAGAATTCGGTATCTGGCAGGCTCACTCCTGGCAGGACTATGCCGCCCACGTCGAGCGGATCGCCTTGGGTCTGGCCGGCCTGCGCTTCCGCCGTGGCGACAAGATCGCCGTCATCGGCGACAATCGCCCGCAGCTCTACTGGACCATGCTCGCGGCCCAGGCCCTCGGCGGGGTCCCCGTGCCCGTCTACCAGGATTCGATCGCCGCCGAGATGCATTACGTCATCGACCACTCGGAATCCCGCGTGATCATCTGCGAGGATCAGGAGCAGGTCGACAAGATCCTCGAGATGAAGGACAAGCTGCCCCTCGTCGAGGTGGTCATCTACGACGATCCCAAGGGCATGCGGCACTACGAGTACCCGTTCCTTCTGAGCCTCGAGCAGGTGCAGGAGATGGGCGCGACCTTCGCGGTCAACCATCCCGGGTACTGGGCGGCCGAGGTGGGCAAGGGCACGGCGGGGGACCTCGCCATCATCAACTACACCTCGGGGACCACGGGCTTCCCCAAGGGCGTGATGATCTCTCACGGGGCCCTGATCGCGACGGCCCGGAGCTTCCTCGCGGTCGAGCCGCTGGACGAGCGCGACAACGTGATGGCCTACCTGCCCATGGCCTGGATCGGCGACAGCTTCTTCTCGGTGGCCGTGACCTTTCTCTCCGGGTGCACCGTCAATTGCCCGGAGGATGCCTCCACGGTTCGTCACGATTTCCGCGAGATCGGGCCGACCATGACCTTCGCGCCGCCGCGCATCTGGGAGAACATTCTCTCCCAGGCCCAGGTCCGGATCGAGGATGCCAACTGGCTTCAGCGCACCCTCACGAAGTTCTTTCTCCCTCGCGGCATGCTCAAGGCCAGGCTCGAGCTGGAAGCCAAGCCGGTGCCCGCGGGGCTCCGGGCGCTGTGCGGGGTCGGGCGGTGGCTCGTCTTCGAGCCGCTCCGCGATCAGCTGGGCTTCCGGCGTATTCGCTCGGCCATCACGGGCGGCGCCGCCCTGGGACCCGAGATGATGCAGTTCTTCCGCGCCCTCGGCGTCAATCTCAAGCAGCTCTATGGAGCCACCGAGTGCTGCGCCCCGGCCACCTTGCATCGGGACGGGCAGGTCAAGCTCGAAACAGTGGGCGCTCCACTCCCGGGAGTGGACGTGAAGCTTTCCCCGGAGGGCGAAGTGCTGATCCGGTGCGGCGGTCTCTTCTCGGGCTACTACAAGAGCCCGGAGCAGACGGCGGCGGCTCTCGAGGACGGGTGGCTGCACACCGGCGATGCGGGACTTTTCGATCCGGACGGCCATCTCGTCATCATCGACCGCGTGAAGGACGTGGCCAAGCTCGACGACGGCACGGTCTTCGCGCCCCAGTACATCGAGAACAAGCTCAAGTTCAGCGCCTACGTCAAGGAGGCGGTGGCGGTGGGCAACCAGCGGCCGTATGTGGCGGCCATGATCAACATCGACATGGACGTGCTGGGGAACTGGGCCGAGCGCCGCGGCCTCGCCTACACGGGCTACACCGACCTCGCTCAGAATCCCGCCACCTACCAGCTCGTCCACGGCGAGATCCAGCGCACCAACCAGACCCTGGCGCCATCGCAGCGCGTCAAGCGCTTCGTCATTCTGCACAAGGAGCTCGATCCCGACGACGCGGAAATCACGAGAACCCGGAAGCTCCGTCGCGGGTTCATCAATGAAAGGTATGCTCCCATCATCGCCGCGCTCTACGACCGCCGGGCCGCCACCATCGCGGTCCGGGTCACCGTGACCTACGAGGACGGGCGGACCTCGGAGACGGAACGCCAGGTGCGCATCATGGACGTGGAAGGCTCCTGATGCCGTCGCCGATCGGAAAGATCCGTACCCCGAGCCCCCTGGCGGGCTCGAGCGCGGAACGGCTCCTGAGTGTCGAGGCGATCACCGTGCGCTTCGGGGCCGTCCAGGCCCTGAGCGAGGTGAGCGTGGACATCCATCGCGGGGAGATCGTCGCCATCATCGGCCCCAACGGGGCAGGGAAGACGACGCTACTCAACGCCATCAGCGGCTTCTATCACCCGCAGGAAGGACGGATTCTCTTCCAGGGACAGGACCGCACCCGGCTCAAGCCCTTCGATGTGGCCGCCCTCGGCATCGCGCGCACCTTCCAGAACGTGGCTCTGTTCAAGGGCATGAGCGTGCTCGACAACATCATGACCGGGCGCCTGCTCAAGATGCATGGGAACTTCCTCCTCGACGCCGTGTACTGGGGACCGGCGAGGCGCCAGGAGCTCGAGCACCGGGCGGCCGTGGAGCGCGTCATCGACTTTCTCGAGATACAGGCCATTCGCAAGACGCCGGCCAGCCGCCTGCCCTACGGGCTGCAGAAGCGGGTGGAGCTGGCACGGGCCCTTGCCGCCGAGCCACAGCTGCTCCTCCTGGACGAGCCCATGGCGGGCATGAACGTCGAGGAGAAGGAGGACATGTCGCGCTTCATCCTCGACGTGCACGACGAGTTCGGCACCACCATCGCGCTGATCGAGCACGACATGAGCGTGGTCATGGACATCTCGGACCGGGTGGTCGTGCTCGACTACGGCCGGAAGATCGCCGATGGCCCGCCGGAAATCGTCCGGAAGGATCAGGTCGTGATGGACGCCTACCTCGGAGTCGCTCATGAGTGAGCTCCTCCGCGCCGTCTTCGTGGCGCCGTTCGTCGACATGGTAGGCAACGGCGCCTTCCTCGTCGAGGTGCTCATCGGGGGCATCGCGGCGGGGCTGATGTATTCCCTCGTCGCCCTCGGCTTCGTCCTGATCTTCAAGGCCTCGGGCGTCTTCAACTTCGCCCAGGGCGTCATGGTGCTCTTCGCCGCCCTCACCCTCGTGGGCCTGATGGACAAGGGGGTGCCGGTGCCCATCGCCCTCGCCCTCACCATCCTCGTCATGATCGGGCTGGCCTTCGCCATCGAGCGGGTGGTCCTGCGCCCCCTCGTCAACCAGGAGCAAATCATCCTGTTCATGGCGACCATCGGACTGAGCTTCTTCCTCGAGGGCTTCGGCGAGATGGTGTGGGGCGCCAACGTCAAGAAGCTCGACGTGGGGATACCGGACACCTCCTTCCTCGTACGCGGCGTGCAGATCAATCGGCTCGAGATGACCGCGGCCCTCACCGCCGCCGTCCTCGTGACCATTCTCGCCGTCTTCTTCCAGCGCACGAAGATCGGCCGGGCCCTGCGGGCGGTCGCGGACGACCACGAGGCCGCCCTCAGCATCGGTATCCCTCTCAAGACCATCTGGGTCGTGGTGTGGTCGGTGGCCGGTCTCGTGGCCATCGTGGCTGGCATCATGTGGGGCGCCAAGAGCGGCGTGCAATTCAGCCTGTCCCTCATCGCCCTGAAGTCGCTGCCCGTTCTGATCCTGGGCGGCTTCACCTCGGTGCCGGGGGCCATCGTGGGCGGCCTGATCATCGGCGTGGGGGAAAAGATCGGCGAGGTGTACTGGGGGCCGCTGGTGGGGGGAGCCATCGAAAACTGGTTCGCCTACGTCCTCGCTCTCGCCTTCCTCCTCATCCGTCCCCAAGGCCTGTTCGGCGAAAAAATCATTGAACGAGTCTAGAGCGATGATAAGGGCCCATCTGCTTCGTTGCCGCCCTCGGCCGCACGCTCAACGTACAGAGAGTACGCCTCGCGTGCGGATCAGCTCGGGTCTCGTCTCGCGACTGCCGAATGCCGCCGCTCAACTCGAACGGCGGGGCGGCGCCTCGCATCTGGACCCTTCTCATCGCTCTATGATTTCCACGGGAACTTCTCGTTGATCTATCGGGAGACGGGGCAATTCAAGTCGAGCTACGCGAGCGACCAGGCGATATTCCCCATCGTCCAGGACCGGATCATCGTCCTCCTCGCCGTGGCCGCGGCGTTCGTGGTGCCCCCGCTCGTGGCCAGCGGGTACTGGCTGGAGGCGGTGCTCATCCCGCTCCTCATCTATTCCCTGGCCGCCCTCGGCTTGAACCTGCTCATGGGCTACGCGGGGCAGGTGTCGCTCGGCACGGGCGGCTTCATGGCCGTCGGCGCCTACTCGGCGTTCAAGCTGTCCACGGCTTTTCCTCAGGTGAACGTCGTCATCGTGTTCTTATTGTCTGGGCTCCTTGCCGCGCTGGTGGGCCTCGTCTTCGGCATCCCCAGCCTCCGGATCAAGGGTTTCTATCTCGCGGTGGCGACGCTGGCCGCCCAATTCTTCCTGATCTGGCTTTTCAACAAGTTGCCGTGGTTCGTGAACTACGCCTCCTCCGGCACCATCACTGCGCCGACCCGCACCATGTTCGGCGTGGTGGTCAGCGGTCCCCAGGCAACGGCGGAGGCGCGTTACGTGGTGGCCATGGCCCTCGTGACCATCTTCGCGCTCGTGGCCAAGAATCTCGTGCGCGGGCGCGTGGGCCGCTCCTGGATGGCCATCCGTGATCGGGACATCGCGGCCGAGATCATCGGCGTGCGCCCCATGCGCACCAAGCTGCTCGCCTTCGCCATCAGCTCGTTCTACTGCGGCGTGGCGGGGGCCGAGCTGGTCTTCCTCTATCTGGGCAGCGCGGAGACCTTGGCCTTCGACATCAACTTGTCTTTCCTCGTCCTCTTCATGGTCATCATCGGAGGTCTCGGAAGTGTCCTCGGATCCTTCCTGGGGGCCGCCTTCATCGTGCTCGTCCCCATCTTTCTCACCAACGCCCCGCACCTGATCGGGCTGCCCATGCCGGTGGCCCTGCAGAAGCAGATCGAGCTGATGGTCTTCGGAGCGCTCATCATCTTCTTTCTGATGGTCGAGCCCAATGGGCTCGCCCGGCTCTGGCAGGTCGCCAAAGAGAAGCTCCGGCTGTGGCCGTTTCCCCACTAGCATCAAGGAGGATGCGATGAATCGATCCAGGATCGCATTGATCGGCCTGTTCGCTCTGGCCGTCATGCTCGGGCCTCTCGCGGGGACGGGGCCTGCCCAGCCGCAGGGGATATTCGTCCCGCTCCTCGTCTACCGCACGGGCCCCTATGCCCCCAGCGGTATCCCCATCGCCAACGGGTTCGTCGACTACTTCAACCTGATCAATGAGCGGGATGGCGGGATCAACGGGGTCAAGCTGGTCTGGGAGGAGTGCGAGACCCAGTACGACACCAAGCAGGGCGTGGAGTGCTACGAGCGCCTGAAGGGCAAGAACCCCGTGTTGGTCAATCCCTACAGCACGGGCATCACCTACACCTTGATTCCCAAGGCGGCCGTGGACAAGGTGGTGGTCTTCTCCATGGGCTACGGCATGACCGCCGCCGCGGACGGCCGCTGGTTCCCCTGGGTCTTCAGCTTCCCCACCACGTACTGGAGCCAGGCCTCGGCCGTCATTCGTTACATGGGCCAGCAGGAGGGTGGGCTCGAGAAGCTCAAGGGCAAGAAGATCGCCCACATCTATCACAACAGTCCCTACGGCAAGGAAGCCAATCCGACCCTCGAGGAGCTGGCGAAGAAATACAACTTCGAGCTGACGCTGCTCGCGGTAGACCATCCCGGCCAGGAGCAGAAGGCGACGTGGCTCCAGATCCGACGGCTGAACCCCGACTGGATCTTCCTGTCGGGCTGGGGCGTGATGAACCAGGTGGCGGTGAAGGAAGCCGCGGCGGCCGGGATCAGGATGGACCGCATCATCGGCAACTGGTGGTCGGCCAACGACTCCGACGTGGTGCCGGCGGGGGCGGGGGCCACCGCCTACAAGGGAGCGACCTTTCACGCTCCCGGCACCAACTTCAAGGTCTTCGATGACCTCGCCAAGTACGTCTACGACAAGGGCAAGGGCGCGGGCAAGAAGGAGGACATGGGGGCGCCGCTCTACAACCGAGGGATCGCCAACGCCATGTTCTCCGTGGAGGCCATCCGCACCGCCATGGGCAAGTACGGGAACAAAGTGCTCACGGGCGAGCAGGTCCGGTGGGGATTCGAGAACTTCAACCTCACGGATCGCCGGCTCGAACAGCTCGGCATGAAGGGCTTCACCCATGCCATCAAGGTCTCCTGCGAAGACCACGAGGGCAGCGGCCCTCTCCTCATCCAGCAGTGGGACGGCAAGAAGTGGAACGTCATTTCCCCGTGGATCGAGCCCATGCGCGACGTGGTCCGCCCGAAGATCGAGGCCATGGCCATCGAGGAAGGCAAGAAGCTCAACTACACGCAGCGCGACTGCTCGAAAGAGAAGTAGCGGGCGGATGGCCGGAGGTGCCGTGAGAGACACGCCCGCGCCGCTGCTGGCGCTGAAAAACGTCGAGGTGATCTACGATCACGTCATTCTCGTCTTGAAAGGCGTGTCGCTCGTCGTCCCCGCGGGGGGTATCGTGGCCCTCCTCGGGGCCAACGGTGCGGGCAAGAGCACGACTCTCAAGGCCATCTCCGGGTTGCTCCGCACGGAGCGGGGCGAGGTGACCAAGGGCAGCATCGAGTTCCACGGGGCGCCCATCCGGCGCCGGGATCCGTCCGACGTGGTGCGGCTCGGCATCGTGCAGATCATGGAGGGCCGGCACGTGTTCGAGCACCTGACCGTGGAGGAGAACCTGCTCACGGGCGGATACACCCAGCGGGACGGGCGGACGGTCAAGCGCGACCTCGAGATGGTGTACACGTACTTTCCGCGGCTCCGCGAGCGCCGCGGGGTGGGCGCCGGATACGTCTCGGGGGGCGAGCAGCAGATGGTGGCCATCGGCCGCGCCCTCATGGCCCATCCCAAGCTCATGCTGCTCGACGAACCGTCCATGGGCCTCGCCCCCATGCTTGTGCAGGAGATCTTCGAGATCGTGAGCCGGCTGAACCGCGAAGAAGGCGTGTCGGTGCTCCTCGCGGAGCAGAATGTCTCCATCGCGCTGCGCTTCGCCGACTATGCCTACGTGATGGAGAATGGCCGGGTGGTGCTCGACGGGGACCGGAAGACGATCAGCGAGAACGAGGACATCAAGGAGTTCTACCTCGGGCTCTCCGGCGTCGGCCAGCGCAAGAGCTATCGCGACGTCAAGCACTACAAGCGCCGGAAGCGGTGGCTGTCGTGAGGAATCAGCTCGAGATCAGCGAGGTGTACAAGGCCTTCGGCGGCGTGCAGGCCGTGACGCGCGTGAGCCTGGATGTGCGGCAGGGGGAGATCCTGTCCGTCATCGGTCCCAACGGCGCCGGCAAGACCACGCTCCTCAACATGATCAGCGGCTTCTACCATCCGGACTCGGGACGGATCGTGCTGGAGGCCGCCGACATCACGCACGTGAGCCCGAGCCACGTGGCGGAGCTGGGCGTGGCGCGCACGTTCCAGAACATCGCCCTCTTTCGCGGGATGACCGTGCTCGACAACCTGATGCTCGGCCGCCATGTGCGCATGAAGTCCGGGGTCTTTGCGTCCTTCGTCTACTGGGGGCTGGCCCAGCGAGAGGAAGTGGCCCACCGCCGCCGGGTCGAAGACATCATCGACTTCCTGAAGATCCAGGACCTACGCCGCCGGCCGACCGGGTCGCTCGCCTACGGGCTGCAGAAGCGCGTGGAGCTCGGGCGGGCGCTCGCCCTCGACCCGAAGGTCCTGCTCCTGGACGAGCCCATGGGCGGCTGCAACCACGAGGAAAAGGAAGACATGGCGCGCTTCGTGCTGGACGTGAATCAGGAATGGGGCACGACCATCATCCTCATCGAGCACGACATGGGAGTGGTGATGGACATCTCGGACCGGATCGCGGTGCTCGACATGGGGCAGAAGATCGCTGAGGGGACGCCCGACGAGGTTCGGGGGAATCCCCAGGTGATCAAGGCCTACCTCGGAGAGACCAAGGGCACGATCAATGGAGGCCGACGTGGCTGACGCGACGACGCTTCCCGGCTTGCTCCTGCGCAATGCCCGGGATCTCGGAGATCGGCCCGCGATCCGCGAAAAGGATCGGGGCATCTGGCAGACCTGGAGCTGGCGCGAGTACCACGACCAGGCGCGTGACTTCGCCCTGGGGGTGGCCGCCCTGGGATTCCGTCGCGGAGACCGCCTGTCGGTTATCGGCGACAACCGGCCGCGCCTGTACGCCGCCCAGCTCGCGGCCCAGTGTCTCGGCGGAGTGTCGGTGGCGGTGTACCAGGATTCGATAACCAAGGAGCTGGCCTACGTCTGGAACCACGCCGAGGTCAGCGTCATCGTGGCGGAGGACCAGGAGCAGGTCGACAAGATCCTGGCCTTGAAGGACGAGCTGCCGGCGCTGCGCGTCGTGATCTACGACGATCCGCGCGGCCTGACCGGGTATCGGCACGACTGGCTCAAGTCCTACCACGAGGTGCAGGAGGCCGGGCGCACGTTCGGCGCCGAGCATCCCGGCTACTTCGAGGCCGAGATCGCCAAGGGCCAGGCGGACGACGTCGCGATCGTCTGCTACACCTCCGGCACTACCGGCAACCCGAAGGGGGCCATGATCACCCATGCCAATGCCATCGGCGTGGCGCAGATCTTCTGCCGGACGGAGCGTGTGACGCCGGAGGACACCTCGCTGGCCTACCTGCCGATGGCATGGGCGGGGGATGCGGTCTATACGCTCTTCGCGAGCCTGGTCGCCGGGTTCTGCAGCAATTGCCCGGAGAGCCCGGAGACGGTGCAGCGGGACCTGCGGGAGCTGGGCCCCACCACCGTCCTCGCGCCGCCACGGATCTGGGAGAACATGCTCACGGCCGTCCAGGTGCGGGCGGCCGACGCCACACCTCTCAAGCGGCGCACCTTCGACTACTTCCGGTCCGTGGCGGAGCGCGCCGAGATCCTGCGCTCGGACGGCAAGCCCATACCGCCTGGTCTGCGCCTGGCCACGGCCCTGGGTGAGTTCTTCGTCTACGGCCCGGTGCGCGATCAGCTCGGGCTCCGGCAGGCGAAGTGGGCCCTCACTGGGGGCGCGCCGCTCGGCCCGGACACCTTTCGATTCTTCCGCTCCATCGGCGTCAACCTCAAGCAGGTCTATGGGTCGACGGAGACGAGCGGCCTCGTCTCGCTCCAGCCGGACACCGAGGCGAACCCGACCAGCGCCGGGCGGCCGGTGCCGGGAGTGGAGGTGAAGATCGCGGAGCGGGGCGAGGTGCTGGTGCGCGGCTGCGCGGTGTTCAAGGGGTATCTCAAGAACGAGGAGGCGACGCGCGAGGTCATCGATACGGAGGGCTGGTTCCACACCGGAGACGCCGGCTTCATCGATCCGCGTGGGCACCTGGTCATCATCGACCGGGCCAAGGACGTGGGCGCCCTCGCCGACGGCACGCCCTTCGCGCCCCAGTTCATCGAGAACAAGCTCAAGTTCAGTCCCTTCATCCGGGAGGCGGTGGCCTTCGGCAACGAGCGGCCGTTCGTGGCGGCCATGGTCGCCATCGATCTCGGAACGGCGGGGAACTGGGCCGAGCGCCGCGGTCTGGCGTACACGTCCTACATGGACCTGTCCCAGAAGCCCGAGGTGCGTGATCTCATCGTTGAAGAGATCCGGAAGTGCAATCAGACACTTCTGGAGGCGACGAAGATCCGGCGCTTCCTCCTGCTCACCAAGGATCTGGAGGCCGACGACGCGGAGATGACCCGCACCCGCAAGGTGCGGCGGCGGTTCGTGGCCGAGAAGTACGCGCCCGTCATCGCCGCGTTCTACTCGGGCGGCAACGAGGTCGACCTGGCCACGACCATCACCTATGAGGACGGCCGGCAGTCAACCATCCAGTCGCGCGTCCGCATCGAGGACGTGGAGGGGGCGCCCGCCCGTGTCTGACGAACTCGGCTTCTTCTTCCTGCTCCTCTCGAACGGCGTGCTGATCGGGCTCATGTATTCCCTGATCGCTCTCGGCTTCGTGCTCGTCTACAAGGCCACCGACGCGGTCAACTTCGCACAGGGTGAGTTCGTGATGATCGCGGGGCTGGTGGTGGCGCTCGCCCTCAGCGCCGCGGGCGCGCCCCTCTGGGTCGCCATCGTTCTCGGACTGGCGAGCATGGTCGTCTTCGGATTCGCCCTCGAGCGCGTGGTTCTGCGTAAGCTGATCGGCCGGCCGGTGATCGCGGTGGTGATGGCTACCATCGGCCTCGCCTCGGTCTTGCGCGGCGTGGGTCCGACCTTCTTCGGGGCCGGGACCAAGACCCTGCCCCTGCCCATCAGCGACGCACCCTTCGTGATCGGCCCGCTCTTCATTCCGCCCATCCAGGTGCTCGGCGCGGCGGTGAGCATCGTCTTTCTGTCCGGCTTCGGCTGGTTCTTCCTGTGGTCCCGCAAGGGCATCGCGATGCGGGCCGTGGCAGACAACCAGCAGGTCGCCATGGCCATGGGCATCAACGTCGAGCGGTACTTCGGGCTGGCGTGGGCCATGACCGGCATGGTCTCGGCGCTGGGCGGTATCATCTGGGGCAACCTGGTCGGCGTGGACGTGAACCTGTCCCTGGTCGGGTTCAAGGTGTTCCCGGTGGTGATCTTGGGCGGGCTCGACTCCATCCCGGGCGCCATCGTCGGGGGGCTCATCGTGGGGATCGTCGAGAACATCGCGGCCGGCTACATCGATCCCTACGTGGGGGGCGGCACCAAGGATTTCGCCCCCTATGTGCTGATGATCGTGGCCCTGATGATCCGCCCGTACGGCATCTTCGGCAAGAAGATCATCGAGAGGGTCTAGGACGATGATTCATCGCGAGTGCGGGGTGCTCAAGACGAGCTACGAGGCGGACATGGCGCTGTATCCGCTGCCCATCGCACGCTGGACGATGGCGGCCCTCGGCGTGATCTTCTTCCTTCTCATTCCGCTGACGCTGCACGAGTACTACCTGTCCATCGCCAACCTCGTGTGGATCGCCGTCATCGGCGCCCTCGGCCTCAATATCCTGGTCGGCTACACGGGCCAGGTCTCCATCGGCCACGGGGCCTTCATGTCGGTCGGCGCCTACACGGCGGCGAACCTCGCCATCCGCCTCGGCGCCCCCTGGCCCGTTACCCTGCTCGCGGGCGGCCTCATGGCGGCCCTGGTGGGGGCGGTGGTGGGCATTCCCTCGCTGCGCATCAAGGGGCTGTACCTGGCCATCGCCACCCTCGCCGGCCAGCTCATCATCGAGTGGACGATCAACCACGTCACCTTCATCAGCGGCGGGGTGCAAGCCTCCATCGAGGTGCCGCGCCCTCGGCTGGGCTCGATGGTGCTGTCGAGCCAGCGCGACATGTACTACTTCCTGCTCGTCTTCGTGGTGCTGGCCATCGTGGGCACCCTCAACCTCGTGCGCAGCCGCGTGGGCCGCGCCTTCATCGCCATCCGCGACCAGGACATCGCGGCCGAGATCATCGGCATCAACATCTTCCGCTACAAGCTCCTCGCCTTCGCGATCTCGTCCTTCTACGCGGGCGTCACCGGCGTCCTCTACACCTATTTCCTCGGGATCGCCAACTACGAGCAGTTCCAGATCAACGTGTCCATCGACTACCTCGCCATGATCATCATCGGCGGGCTCGGGTCGGTCCTGGGCTCGGTGCTGGGGGCGATCTTCGTCACGCTCCTGCCCATCGTCATCCGCCTCAGCATGGAGGCCTTTGGCGGCCTCTTTCTCGCACCGCAGACCGTGCTCAACCTCATTCCCAACCTCCGCCTCATGATGTTCGGCGCCCTCATCATCATCTTCCTCGTGGTCGAGCCCGAGGGGCTGAATCGCCTGTGGCGGAATATCCGGAACTACTTCCGCATCTGGCCATTCGCGTACTGAGCTACGCGAAGAAAGGAGAACGCTCATGCATCGTTTCGTGATCCTCCTGCTGGCCCTCCTGGTCGCCTCCACTGGAGTCTTCGGCGGGGCGTCGCCGGCGGCGAGCCAAGAGATCGTCATCGGCATGCAGTGCGACCGGACGGGGGCGACCCAGATCGTCGGCACCGTCATCTGCCCCGGCATGCACGACTACGTCGCCCTCGTGAACTCCAAGGGCGGCGTCGAGGGGCGCAAGATCAAGCTGCTGGAGATCGACCACGAGTACAAGGTGCCCCCGGCGGTGGAGTCCTACGAGCGCCACAAGAAGGAGGGCGCGGTGACCATGGCCGTCTACGGCACGCCACAGATCTACGCCCTCGCGGCCAAGCTGACGGAAGACCGGATCCCCGGCACCTCGCCGGGCTTCGGCAGCGCCGCCGCCGCCGACGGCATCCGGTATCCCTTCATCTTCCCCATTGCCGCCACGTACTGGTCGCAGGCCACGGCTGCGGTGGACTTCGTGAAGAAGCAGATGGGCGGGAGCCTCAAAGGCAAGAAGATCGCGTACATCTTCTTTGACAACCCCGCCGGGCGCGAGCCGATCGAAGTGATCGAGGACCTGGCCACCCTGGAAGGCTTCCAGCTCAAGACCTTCGCCGTGCCGCCCCCCGGCGTCGAGATGGGCGCCCAGGTGCTCGACATCGCCCAACGCTACCGCGCGGACTATGTGATCGCGCATCTCTTCGGCGGCGCCCCCGCGGTGTCGATCAAGGAGTTCAAGCGCGTGGGCTACCCGCTGAACAAGGTCGTGTCGCTCGTGTGGGGCTCGGCCGAGGTCAACATCGACGCCGCGGGCGGGTTCGCGGCGGCCGAGGGGTACTACACGATGCAGTTCGCGGGCGTGGGGAGCGACTTCCCGGTGCTGAACGAGATCCGGGAGATGTACAAGAAGCAGGGGAAGCCCGCGCCCAAGGAGATGGCCTCCACCGTGTACTACAATCGCGGCGTGCTCATCGCCGCCCTCCACGTGGAAGCGATCCGCAATGCGCTCAAGGCCAAGCCGGACGGCAAGATCACCGGCGTCGACACCAAGGCGGGCTTCGAGAAGATCAACAACTTCACCCTCGGTGGGCTCGTGCCGCCGCTCAAGGTCACGTCGACCGATCACGAGGGCGGCGGCCTCGTCCAGATCTGGCAGGTCAAAGGCGGCAAGTTCGTGAAGGTCACCGACTGGTACTCGGCGTATCCGGACGTGGTGGCCAAGCACATCAAGGCGGCGGCCGCCAAATAGCAGCGACCCAGGAGGGGAGGCATCGGAGGGGGCCCGAGGCCCCCTCCGATGCGACACGGCCATGCTGAACCTCAACAATGTCGAGGTGATCTACGATGGCGTCATCCTCGTGCTCAAGGGGGTGTCGCTCGACGTGCGCGACGGTGGCATCACGACACTCCTCGGCGCCAACGGCGCCGGCAAGACCACCACCCTGAAAGCCGTCTCTGGCCTGCTCCGGACCGAGCGGGGCGAGGTGACCAAGGGCCACATCGAGCTCGCCGGCCAGCGCATCGACCGATTGCCGCCTTACGAGGTGGTCCGGCGCGGGGTGGTCCAGGTCTTCGAGGGGCGGCGTGTGTTCGAGCATTTGACCACGGAGGAGAACCTCACCGCGGGCGCCCACATCCAGCCCGATCGGCAACGCGTGGCCGCGGGGATCGAACATGTCTACCAGTACTTTCCCCGGCTCAAGGAGCGCCGCTCCGTCCAGGCCGGCTACCTTTCGGGTGGCGAGCAGCAGATGCTCGTCATCGGCCGGGCGCTCATGTCGGAACCCCGCGTCATCCTGCTCGACGAGCCGTCGCTCGGGCTGGCGCCCATGCTGGTCGAGGAGATCTTCCAGATCGTCCAGCGGCTGAACCGGGAGCAGCACCTGACGGTGTTGCTCGTCGAGCAGAACGCCGCCCTCGCCCTCGCCATCGCCGACCACGGATACGTGATGGAGAACGGCCGCATTGTCCTCGACGGCAGCGCCGACCAGCTGCGCGACAACGCCGATATCAAAGAGTTCTACCTCGGCCTCACCGAGGTGGGCGCCCGGAAGTCATACCGGGACGTCAAGCACTACAAGCGCCGCAAGCGATGGCTGAGTTAGCCCTATGCGAGGAGGAGTCTGATGCGACTTCTGACCCGAGCCATCCTGATCCCGATGGCCGCCCTGACTCTTACCGCCTGCGCCTCCGCGCCCTCCGATGCGCCGTCGGCGACCTCGTCCGCGCCGACGCTGTACCAGCGCCTGGGGGGCCGCGAGGCCATCAAACAGGTCGTGGACGACTTCGTGGCGAATCTCGTCGCCGATCCGCGGGTGAACGGGCGCTTCAAGGCCCTGGATGGCGCGAAGGTGGCGAGGCTGCAGACCAACCTCGCCGACCAGATCTGCGACGTGACAGGCGGACCCTGCGCCTACCTGGGCAAGGACATGAAGGCGGTGCATGCGGGCATGGGCATCACGGACGCCGAATGGAACGCGACGGTGGAGGATCTGGTCAAGTCGCTCAACAAGTTCAAGGTGGGGGCGAAGGAACAGCAGGAGCTCCTGAGCGCGCTCGGCGGGATGAAGAAGGACATCGTCGGACAGTAGCCTGGGCATGAGCACGCATGTGTTCACGGTCTACGACATGATCTCGCACGGCGCCTCCCTGCACGGGGAGGCGCCCGCCGTCATCCAGGGCGAGGCGTCGCTGTCGTTTCGGGAGTTCAAGCGACGGGTGGACGAGCTGGCGGGCGGGCTGGGGGCCCTGGGCATCGGCAAGGGCGATCGCATCTGCATACTGGCGCAGAACGACACCGCGTATCTGGTGCTCTACGGGGCCTGCGCGCGGCTGGGCATTCTCGCCTATCCCATCAACTGGCGGCTCACCGCGGAGGAAGTGTCACGCGTGGTCGAGCGCGCCGCTCCCAAGATGATGGTGGCCGACGCATCGACGCTCCCCGTGGTGATGGGCTGGCCCGCGAGCAAGCCGCAGGTGGCGCATTGGTATCTCTTCGGGCGGTCCGGAGGCCAGGGCTTCGAGCCCTTCGACTCTCTCTACGGAGGATCGAAGAGCGCCTCCCCGCCTGTGTCGGCCGGCGATCCTTTCGCCGCCATCTCCACGGCGGCGGTCGACGTGGTGCCGCGGGGCGCGGTGCTCACCCACGCCAATGTCATCGCCGCCAATCTGACGGCCATGACGTCCATGGGACTCTCCGCCGCCGACCGCTATCTGGTCGCCCTCCCCCTCTTCCACATCACCGCCCTCGGCCTGAGTCTCGCGCATATGCAGGCGGGCGGGGCCAACGTGATCGTGCCGCGCTTCGACGCGGAGGAGGCCGTGCGCCTCATCGATCGCCATGGCATCACCCATGTCTCGGATTTTCCGCCCGTGCTCGCGAGCCTGCTCGATGCCGCGGAGAAGGTGGGAAGCTCGCTGCGGAGCCTCACCCACGTGTCCGGCCTCGATTCGCCCCAGACCATCCTGCGCCTGCACGAGAAGACGGGGGCGCAGTTCTGGACGGGGTTCGGCCAGTCGGAGACGAGCGGATTCGTCACCCTCCAGCGTGTGTCCGAGCGTCCGGGCGCCTCGGGAAAGCCCGTGCCCTTGAGCCAGGTCGCGGTGGTGGACGACTACGATCGCCCCGTGGCCGTGGGCGCTCCGGGCGAGATCGTGGTGCGCGGGCCGCTCGTCTTCCAGGGCTATTTCGACCAGCCCGACGTGACGGCCCACATCTTTCGCAACGGCTGGCACCACACGGGAGACGTGGGGCGCTTCGACGCCGACGGCTATCTCTACTATGTGAAGCGCAAGCCCGAGAAGGAGCTGATCAAGCCGGGCGGGGAGAACGTGTATCCGGCGGAGGTGGAGACGGTCATCATGCAGATGGAGGGCGTGAGCGGCGTGTGCGTGTACGGCATTCCCGATGCCCGGTGGGGCGAGGCGATCAAGGCGGTGGTCGAGGTGACAGCGGCCGGGCGCTACACGGCCGACCAGGTCAGCGACTTCGTGGCCTCCCGGATCGCGCGCTTCAAGCGCCCGCACGTGGTGGTCTTCGCGGAGGCCGTCCCGCGCACCGCGGAGGGCGGAGTGGACCGGGATGCCGTCAAGGCGAAGTGGGGAGATGCCAGATGAAAATCTTCAGTGAGCAGCACCTCATGTTCAGGCAGGCGGTGCGCTCGTTCATCGAGAAGGAAGTCGAAGCCCACATCGAGGAGTGGGAGCAGGCGGGGCAGATCCCCAAGTCCATTTGGCCGCGCATGGGCGAGCTGGGCTTCCTCGGCGTGGAGTACGACGAGAAGTACGGCGGGGCCGGCGCCGACTTCCAGACCACCATGGTGCTGTGCGAGGAGATGGCGCGCTCGCGCTCGGGATCCTTGGCCATGGCGGTGGGGGTGCAGACGGACATGGCCTCGCCCCACCTCTATTGGACGGGCAGCGAGGCCCTCAAGGAGCGCTATCTGCCCGACATCTGCGCGGGGCGGAGCCTCTGCTGCATCGCCGTCACCGAGCCGGGCGGGGGATCGGACGTGGCGGCCATCAAGACGCGCGCGGTGCGCGACGGCGACCACTATGTCTTGAACGGCTCCAAGATGTTCATCACCAACGGGGCCATGGCCGACATCTATTTCGTGGCCGCCCGCATCGAGCAGGGTGCCGAGGGCGAGGGAGATCGGCAGAAGCGGCATCGCGGCATCTCGATGTTCCTCGTGGAGCGGAGCACCGCGGGCCTCACCGTCAGCCGCAAGCTCGACAAGATGGGCATGCGGGCTTCGGACACCGCCGAGCTGTCCTTCCAGGACATGCGCGTACCCGCGGAGAACCTGCTGGGCCGGGAAGGGGTGGGCTTCTACGAGGTGATGCGGGTCTTCCAGCGCGAGCGCCTCGTGGCCGGCCTCCACGCCATCGCGGGCTGCCAGCGTGCCCTCGAGGACACCATCGCCTATGTCCAGGAGCGGCACGCGTTCGACTCGCCGCTGTCGAAGAAGCAGGTGGTGCGGCACAAGCTGGCCGACCTCGCCACCCTCATCGAGGCCGGGCGCGCTCTGACCTACGCCGCCTGCCTCAAGTTCGCCGAGGGCGTCGATGCGGTGAAGGAGATCTCGATGGTCAAGCTCTTCACCGCGGATATGGCGCAGAGGGTCGCCTACGACTGCGTGCAGCTGCACGGCGGCTACGGCTACATGCGGGAATACGCGATCGAGCGGTTCTTCCGCGACACGCGCCTCATGACCATCGGGGGCGGAACGTCGGAGGTCATGAAGGAGATCATCGCCAAGCAGCTGGAGCTCTGACCCCCGCCCGCTCCGCATGATCGATCTGGTGGCCATCGGGCACGTTACCTTCGACGAGACGCCGTCGGGAGTCCGGCCCGGCGGATCGGCCTACTACGCGGCCCTCACCGCCCGGCGCCTCGGCCTCCGCGTCGGCCTCCTCACCTCCGTTGCTCCCGACTACCCACTCGACCTCTTCCCCGCCGGTATCGAGGTGACGGTGACACCTTCACCGCAGACCACGCGCTACCGTCTCGGCGAGGCGAAAGGGGCGCGCACCCTCAGCCTGCTCTCCCGCGCCGCCGATCTCGAAGCGGAGTACCTGCCCCCCGCGTGGCGCGCGGCGCCGCTGGCCGTCCTGGGTCCCGTTGCCAACGAGGTGGATCCCGCGCTGGCCGGCGCCTTCGACGATGCCTCCGTGGCCGTGCTGCCGCAGGGCTGGATGCGCAAGCGCGGCCGGGGCGGGTTGATGGCCCCGCAGCCGTGGGAAGACGCCGACGCTGTCTTGCCCTGGGCCCAGCTCCTCGTGCTGAGCGAAGAGGATATGGGCGATTCCGAGGAGATGGCCGTGACGTGGCTGCATCAGGTGCCCATCGGCGCCATTACGCGCGCTCAGCGCGGCGCGACGCTCTACGTCAACGGCGAGCCCTATCACGTGATGCCCGACGTGGCGACCGAGGTGGACCCGACCGGAGCGGGCGACGTGTTCGCGACCACCCTCCTCATCGAGTATCAGCGGAGCGGCGACGCCTGGGAAGCCGCGGCCGTCGCGGCCTGCGCGGGCGCCGCGTCGGTAGAGGGCGAGGGGCCCGCGGCCGTCGCCGACCGCGCCGCTCTGGAGGCGCGGCTCGCCGCATATCGGAAGCGCCGGGGCGGGTGACGGTTGCCCCTCGCGCGACTAGTCGGATGCTGAAAATCCCGCAGGCCGCTCAAAAAGGGCCAGATGCGAGGCGGCGCCCCGCTGTTCGAGTTGAGCGACGGCTTGTGCCGTCGCGAGACGAGGGCTGGGTTGATCCCGCACGCGAGGCGTAGATTGTCTCAGCCCTCGCCTCGTGGCTGCGCCCCTCAGCTCGAACCTCCACGTACGTTGAGCGTGCGGCCGAGGGCGCCCCTATGCCGTTGCTAAATGACGCAGATGGCCCTTTTTCAGCGGCCTGCTAGACTGGGCGCCATGGCTCCGCGACGCATCCGCATCACCGCCGGCGCGGTCAGCGCCGACGCCCTTCTCAACGAGTCGGAGACCGCGAGGCTCGTCTGGGAGGCGCTTCCTCTGAGCGTGGCCGGAGAGACCTGGGGCGACGAGATCTACTTCTCCATCGCCGTGAAGGCCAAACCCGAGAAGCCGCTGGACACGGTCGGTATGGGTGATCTCGGGTACTGGCCGCCCGGCTCGGCCTTCTGCATCTTCTTCGGGCCCACGCCGATGAGCCGGAACAGCGAGATACGGCCGGCCAGTCCCGTCAACGTCTTCGGCAGGATCGTCGGCGACGCCACCGTGTTCAAGAAGGTGCGGGCGGGGACGCAAGTCCGCGTCGAGCGCGCCTAGCAGACCCTCCCTTCTTCCACCCTTTCCGTCGCCCCCTTCCGTATACCTCGGTGAGTGAACGACATGGACGAGGAACGACGGCTGATGGGGCGGGTGGCACGGGGCGACGAGGCGGCCTTTACCGAGCTCGTCGGCCGCTACGGCGGACGGCTGCTCGGCGTGGCGCGGCGCCTGCTGGGGTCGCGGGCGGATGCGGAGGATGCGGTCCAGCGCGCTCTCCTCCAGTGCTATCTGGGCGCGGGTACCTATCGCTCGGAGTGGGCGGTGTCCACCTGGCTCTACCGCATCCTCACCAATGTCTGCGTGGACGAGCTCCGCCGGCGCAAGAGCCGGGCGGGCGAGCTCGAGCCGCCGGCGCGTCCCGATCCGCCGGACGCGCATCTCGATCTCCGTCGCGCGCTCGGCCGCGTGCCCACCGAGGCGCGCGTGCTCCTCGCCCTGCGGTATGTGGACGGGCTCTCGTATGGGGAGCTCGCCCGGATCCGGGGCATTTCGATCAACACGGTGAAGAGCCAGCTCCAGCGGGGCAAGGGCCTGCTCAAGTCGGCGCTCATCAAAGGAGGGGCGGCATGAAAAAGCCTGACGTGGACGACATCCTCACCCGGTATTTCGCACCCGATGCGGAAGCAGGGAATCTGGCGAAGCAGGTGCTGACGGCGGCGCGCGAGTCGGCGCGGCAGAGCAGCCGGCTCCTCGACAAGATCTCCATCCAGACCACTCCGCAGGGAGTCTCGCTCATCCGGGCGGAGCGCCTGGAGAAGCCGGCCACCGCCGCCGCGCGCAGGCTCGCGGAGCAGGCGCGCGAGGAGCTTTCCGAGTACTTCGAAGGCAAGCGGGCGTTCTTCTCGGTGCCCGTCGATCTCTCGGAGGCGCCGGACTTCCAGAGGAAGGTGCTCGCGGCCGCCCGCCGCATTCCTTTCGGCGAGGTGCGCCCCTACGCGTGGGTCGCCCAGCACATCGGCCATCCGCGCGCGGTACGGGCCGTCGGTACCGCCCTGGGCAGGAATCCCGTGCCGTTCATCGTGCCGTGCCACCGGGTGCTCCAGACGGGGGGCGGACTCGGTGGCTATCTCTTCGGCACGGACGTGAAGAGCAGGCTGCTGTCGCTCGAGCGCACCACACCCGTCTACGAGGGTTGCACGAGCACGCACATCGTCTGCCGGGTCGGCTGCGTCCATGGGCGCCACATGCGTCCGGACAATCGCGTGATCTTCGCCTCGGTGGACGACGCCCGCTCCATCGGCTACCGGCCGTGCAAGGTCTGCAAGCCCCAGGCGGCATGAGGGCTTCGATTCCCGAGCGGCTGGCCGGGCTCGACTGGGCCGGCATCGGCGCCTCGCTCGACGAGTGGGGGCATGCGCGCACGCCGCCTCTCCTGACCGCGGGGGAATGCGGAGCCCTCCGCGCCCTCTACGATGTGGAGGCGCGCTTCCGGAGCCGGGTGGACATGGCGCGCTTTCGCTTCGGCGTGGGGGAGTACAAGTACTTCGCCGACCCTCTGCCTGACCTCGTCCGCGACGTGCGCGAGCACGCCTACGCCCCGCTGGCCGCCATCGCGAATCGCTGGGAGACCGCGCTCAAGACGCGCGTGCGCCATCCCGCGGACCTCGACGGATTGCTCGCGTTGTGCGCCCGCCGGGGCCAGAGGAAGCCCACGCCGCTGCTCCTTCGCTACGGATCGGGCGGCTACAACTGCCTGCACCAGGATCTCTACGGAGACGTGGTCTTTCCCATCCAGCTCACCATCCTCCTGAGCGAGCCGGGCAAGGATTTCGAAGGCGGCGAGTTCCTCCTCGTGGAGCAGCGGCCGCGGGCCCAGTCGCGCGGCAGCGTCGTGCATCTCGACCAGGGCGAGGCCGTCATCTTCACCACGCGCCACCGGCCGGTGGCGAGCACGCGCGGCCACTACCGCGCCAATATGCGCCACGGAGTGAGCCGTCTGCTCTCAGGGGAGCGCTACACCCTGGGCGTCATCTTTCACAACGCGCGCTA